>Ga0066381_10000137_pt1 | contig 13781 bp, 11 predicted proteins | sample Knorr_S23_td_AAI_FD_70949 | JGI IMG/M metagenome (GOLD analysis project Ga0066381, IMG submission 70949) | Marine microbial communities from Southern Atlantic Ocean transect - Knorr_S23_td_AAIW_ad_876m_LV_B | ecosystem: Environmental > Aquatic > Marine > Oceanic | place: Southern Atlantic ocean... | reverse complement strand
ATCGAATAAAGAATACTATTGGAAAATTGTACGATGAACAACAGAGTAACGGAATTATTTGGAATAGAGATCCCCCTTATTCAAGCGGGAATGGTTTGGTGTAGCGGATGGGAGTTAGCATCGGCCGTAAGTAATGCCGGCGGACTTGGAATTATTGGAGCGGCTTCCATGTATCCGGAAGTATTGAAAGAGCACGTTCAAAAATGTAAAAAGGCTACCAATAAACCTTTTGCTGTTAATTTGCCACTTCTTTATCCGAGTATTGATGCGCATGTACAAATCATCATAGAAGAAAAAGTCCCTGTAGTTTTTACTTCAGCCGGAAGTCCCAAAAAATGGACGCCTTTATTTAAGGAACACGGAATAAAAGTAGTTCATGTAGTTTCGAATGTGATGTTTGCACAAAAATCGGAGTCTGTAGGAGTAGATGCCGTAGTCGCCGAAGGCTTTGAGGCAGGCGGACATAACGGAAGAGAAGAAACCACAACCATGTGTTTGGTTCCTTTGATTGTTGATGCTGTTAAAATTCCTGTGATAGCCGCAGGAGGAATTGGCTCGGGGAAAAGCATGGCTGCTGCTTTTGCTTTAGGTGCCGAAGGGGTTCAAATAGGTTCCAGATTTGTTGCTACGCCGGAATCATCAGCCCATTTAAACTTTAAGAATGCGGTTGTAGATGCGAAAGAAGGAGCCACAGAATTAACTTTAAAAGAACTCACGCCGGTACGTTTGATGAAGAATAAGTTTTACAAAGACATTCAAGCTGCTTACGACGAAAATGCTTCTCCTGAAGAATTGAAAGAACTTTTGGGAAGAGCACGTGCTAAGAAAGGAATGTTTGAAGGAGATCTAAATGAGGGAGAACTCGAAATTGGTCAAATTTCATCCACAATAAACGAAATTAAACCTGCCGAAGATATCGTTAAGGAGATTATGGCAGAATTCCATCAAACAATCTCCAAACTACAAAGGCTGTAATTCTTAGTTTATCGAAGGGTCAATTATCAGAAGTGTTACTATTAAAAAGGATTGACTTATTTTTGTTTTCGTAAAAATCAGGAATACAAAATATTTAACCTTAGTACCTAGTACCTAGTACTTAATACCTAGTACCTAATACTTAATACCTACCATGTTTACAAAGAAATTCTTAAAAACTCTAGGCCCGGGCATACTATTCGCTACGACTGCAATTGGGGTGTCTCACCTTGTTCAATCTACCAGAGCAGGGGCTGAATACGGCTTTGCACTTATTGGTTTTGCATTGATGGCCAATATTTTAAAATATCCTTTTTTTGAGTTTGGTTCTCGTTATGCAAATGCTACCGGGAAAAGTCTGATCTATGGTTATAACAAGATGGGAAAAGGGATGCTCATTTTGTATTTGGGAATTACCCTAGTATCCATGTTTACTGTTGCTGCAGCAGTAACTTATGTTTGTGTAGGACTAATGATAAATCTTTTTCAACTGCCCTTAGATCCCTCAGAGGCTTCAATCCTGTTAATGGCTGTTTGCATGGTCATTTTACTGAGTGGAAAGTTCAGTTTATTAGATAGCCTGATTAAGCTTATTGGAGCGGTCTTATTAATCTCTACGCTTATCGCTTTTGTAATGACTCTTTGGCATGGTCCTGTTGCTACCTGGGAGCAGTTAGTTTTACCTCTTGAGCTCGATAAAAGCAATGTGTTTTTTATTATAGCCCTAATGGGCTGGATGCCTACTGCAGTAGATCTGTCTACGTGGAATTCCATTTGGACCCTTGAGCGAATAAAACAAACGGATTACCTGCCTACTTTAAAAGAAACACTAAAAGAATTTAATATAGGTTACTGGATTACTGCCGGACTCTCAATTTGTTTTATTACCCTTGGAGCATTTTTAATTTATGGCTCCGGTACAGAGCTTTCCAATAGTTCAGCTGGTTTTGCGAATCAGGTAGTAGGGATGTTTACAACTGCTTTGGGGAAAGGTGCTTATTATTTTATCGCCATCTCTGCCTTTTCAGTAATGTTTAGTACTTGTATCACCGTTTACGATGGTTATTCCAGGGCCATGTCAGAAACAACGGCTTTGCTTTTGGATGCCAGCCGAAAAGAAATTAAAACCTATAAACTCTGGTTAATCATTGTACTTGTAGGAGGTTTTATTGTCATTAATAATTTTTTAGGAAACTTTAAAGAACTGGTGGATTTAGCAACCATTATTTCTTTTGTAATAGCCCCATTAATAGCTATAGTCAACTTTAAATTAGTCCTTTCTGATGATTTGACTCCCGAAGAAAAACCTAATTTGATAATGCGTGTTTTATCGGTGTTGGGAATCGTATATTTGCTGGGCTTTAGCCTGTTATTTGTGGCCTTAAAATTAGAGTGGATAAATTTGTAAAATGATAAATTTCGAACGATTTAAATTGGACAATGGCTTAAAAGTTATTGTACATCAAGATAAAAGCACACCCATAGTAGCATTTAATGTTTTATACGATGTGGGTGCCCGCGACGAAGATTCTTCACGTACCGGGTTTGCCCATCTGTTTGAGCATTTAATGTTTGGTGGTTCGGTAAACATCTCTGATTATGATGAGGTCGTAGAGAAGGCAGGAGGGCAAAATAACGCTTTTACTTCCAATGATATTACCAATTACTACATCACACTTCCAAAAGATAATTTGGAACAGGCATTTCGATTAGAATCTGATCGTATGTTGAGTTTAGCTTTTACACCAAAGAGCCTGGAGGTGCAAAGACAAGTAGTGATAGAAGAGTTCAAGCAGAATTATTTGAATCAGCCATACGGCGATATACATCTATTGTTAAGACCTCTTGCTTATAAAGAACATCCCTATCAGTGGCCGACTATTGGTAAAGAAGTTTCTCATATTGAAGAGGCTACAATGGAAGAGGTAAAAGCATTTTTCTATAAGCATTATGCTCCTAATAATGCCATATTAGTAGTTGCAGGAGATGTGGAGATTGATCAAATTAAAGCTCTTTCTGAAAAGTGGTTTGCACCAATCGAACGAAGAGAACTAGCTGTAAGAAATCTACCAAAAGAACCACGGCAAGAAAAAGCCCGTACTTTAAAAGTAGAAAGAGATGTACCTGTAGATGTTATTTATAAAGCATTTCATATGTGTGCTCGTACGGATAAGGATTTTTATGCTACCGATTTAATCTCCGATATTCTATCTCGTGGAAATTCTTCTCGTTTGTATAACAGTCTCGTAAAAGAACAAAAATTGTTTAGCGATATCGATGCCTTTATCGGAGGTGAGTTAGACGAAGGCTTGTTCTATTTTGCAGGAAAGTTAGCTCCGGGAGTGAGCATGAAACAAGCTGAAGCAAGTATAGATGCTGAGATAGAAAAGTTAAGAACAGAATTGGTTGGGAGTCAGGAACTTCGAAAAGTGAAAAATAAGGTGGAGTCGGCACACATGTTCTCCGAGCTCAACATATTGAATAAAGCCATGAATTTAGCCACCTCAGAGTTGATGGGCGATGTGAATTTGGCCAATAAGCAAATTGAGCTTTACGAGGGGGTAACAGCCGAAAAGATCCGTGCCATAGCTCAGGATATTTTTAGAAAAGAGAATTCCAATACTTTATATTACCATGCTAAATAGATGAAGATGTTAGATAGAAATCAGGAAATACATTTTCAGGAAATACACATGCCTAAGTTCTTAGCGCCCAAAACGCTTTGTTTAGCTAATGGCCTGGAAGTTCATGTTATGGCAGGTGGTGGACAAGAGTTGTGTCGTTTGGATCTTGTTTTTGAGGCCGGTTCTAAAGTTCAAAATAAGGCTTTACAAGCGAGTATGTGCAATGCCATGCTCTTTGAAGGGACCAGTCAAAAGAAGGGAGAAGAAATTCATGAAAGCTTAGACTTTTACGGAGCTTATACCCAATTAGACATCAATTCGGATCGAGCTATTGTGAGTCTTTACACGCTTAATCAGTACTTCGATAAAGTTTTACCCCTATTTATTGATGCGATAAAAAATGCCGTTTTTCCCGAGGATGAATTCAAGGTTATTTTGGCGCATAAAAAACAAAGCTTCATTATCAATTCTGAGAAAGTAGAGTTTAAAGCCAGGAATACTTTTTTCAAAACTTTATTCGAAGATCATTCTTATGGATTTTCTGCGTCCATAGAAGATTTTGAAAATATTTCTAGAGAAGATGTCGTTGATTTCCATAATGAGCATTATAAGAATGCTGCCCTGAAAATATACCTTGCCGGGATGATGCCGGCAAATGGCGAAGCGATCTTAAATGAATATTTAGGGAGTTGGGAGCTCAAAAACACCCCTGACATTCAGGAATATTCAACTCAAGTTAAAAACGATAAAATTCATATTGCCAAAGAGGGAGCTTTGCAGTCTGCCATTAGAATAGGTAGGGTTTGCTTTAATTCACATCACGAGGATTACCACCAATTGAAGTTTTTATCTGTGGTTTTGGGTGGTTATTTTGGTTCTCGCTTAATGAGTAATATTAGAGAGGATAAAGGCTTAACTTACGGAATAGGTGCCATGTGTATGCATCAGGAAGAGAGTGGCTATTTTAGTATTTCTACTGAGGTGAAAGGTGAAGGAACACAATTAGCCTTACAAGAAATATATTACGAGCTTAAACGCCTTAGAGAAGAGTTGATTTCTGATGAAGAGCTCGGCCTGGTAAAAAATTACATTATGGGGCAAATATTAAAGTCTGCCGATGGCCCCTTTGCTCAGGCGAGTTTGTTAAAGAACATGCACATTCAGGGAGTGGGATTTGAGTTTTACGACAATTACCGGGTCATACTCGACAATTTAGATGCAAAAGCATTACAAAACTTAGCAATCAAATATTTAAAAGAAGAAGATTTATGCGAAATTGTGGTTGGAAATACTTCATTCTAGCCTTTTGCTTTCCTTTGAGTCTCCTTGCTCAGGATTTCTCCTGGTGGAACGAAACTCATCAATGGGATGGGCATACACACTGGTCTTCTTATATGAAACTATCACCGGCTTTTATGGGACCTAATGCTTTTCCAATACCTTTTGCCGAAAAAATGATTCGAAAACCTGAGTTTGATCTGCGATTTAGCAACCATTTGAACCCCGGAGAAACATCTTGGGATTTTTATACGAGTGTTGCACTTCCTTTAGGAAATAAAGCAGCTTTAAAATTAGAGATAAACCCAATAGAATATTTTGAAATTGACTCTGCAATTCGTGATGAAAGAGTTTCTCGTGACGAGTTCCCCAAAGGTTATGCCAGTGGAGATGTTTTAGTGGAGATGAACGCTTTGGTTTTTGAAACCGAACAAACACAATTGCTCTTTAATGTAGGTCTGAAAACAGCTTCAGGATCTCAGTTTCGAAATTCACGTTATACGGATAGCCCTGCCTATTATTTAGACTTGTCATATCATGTAGAGAAAAGCCTAAACGACCATCTAAGCTACGATGTAGGTCTCTTGTTAGGTTTGTATGTATGGCAAACTTATATGATAAATAACCGCCAAAATGATGCGATTTTAGCTGCTTTATCTTTGAATATGAATTATAAAGAGTATCGTTTTTCTCATGATGTCAGAGGCTTTAGAGGTTATTTGGAAAATGATGATTTCCCTCTATTATATACTGCAAAAATTGCTAAAAATTGGGATTCATATCAACTATATATCCGACAACAAATCACACTTCACGATTATCCTTATAATAGCACTCAGGTAGGCTATAAACTCTTTTTTTAATTTCATGACTAGTGACTAGTTTCCAATTCGGAATTTCTAACCTACTAAAATACCAATAACCAACCCTTCGACAAGCCTGCCTGCGGTAGGCAGGCTCAGGGTGACACCTACCAACTTACCAACAACAAACAACCACCAACTACATTTATCTTTTCTAAATGATGATGATGGACCACATGATTTTTAGTACATTTGTACGCAATTATTATTTAAAATTGCATTCTAATGGACTTACATTCTACAGAGAAATTCATCGGAGAGGGACTTACTTACGACGATGTATTATTAGTGCCGGCTTACTCTGAAGTTTTACCACGTGATGTGAATATCACATCGAAATTTTCAAGAAACATTACCTTAAATTCTCCTATTGTATCTGCTGCGATGGATACGGTATCAGAATCGGCTATGGCTATTGCTATTGCTCGTGAGGGAGGTATTGCAGTTATACACAAAAACATGAGCATTGAGGCTCAGGCCAAGGAAGTACGTTCAGTAAAACGTGCAGAGTCCGGAATGATCTTAGATCCTGTTACTTTGTCGCATACTTCTAAAGTTTCAGATGCAAAACGCATGATGAAAGAATTCCGTATTGGTGGTATTCCAGTGGTTGATGTTGATTCTAAATTGTTGGGTATTGTTACGAATCGTGATTTGCGTTTTGTTAAAAATGATAAGCTTTCAGTAGATGATGTAATGACTAAAGATGGTTTAGTAGTTACCAAAGAGAATACAACTTTAGCACAGGCTGAAGATATTCTTCAAAAACACAAAATTGAAAAACTTCCTGTAGTTGACGATAACAACGTACTTGTTGGATTAATTACTTATAGAGATATTATAAAAGTTCGCGTACAACCAAATGCAAACAAAGATTCTTATGGTCGATTAAGAGTTTCTGCCGGTGTAGGTGTTACTGCAGATGTCATGGATAGAGTAGATGCACTGGTTGATGCGGGTGTTGATGCTGTAATTGTAGATACGGCTCATGGTCATACTAAAGGAGTGGTGGATACCTTAAAATTGATTAAGGCGAAACACACAAATTTAGACGTGGTAGTTGGTAATATTGCAACTGCTGAAGCGGCGAAGTATTTGGTAGATGCCGGAGCAGATGGTTTAAAAGTAGGTATTGGTCCGGGTTCAATTTGCACGACCCGTGTAGTGGCAGGTGTAGGTGTACCCCAGTTATCTGCAGTAATGATGGTTGCCGATGCGATTAAATGCTCAGGTGTTCCGGTAATTGCCGATGGTGGTATTCGTTATACGGGTGACATTGTAAAAGCCATCTCTGCAGGAGCCGATTCTGTAATGTTGGGCTCCTTATTAGCCGGTACTGAAGAATCGCCTGGAGAAACCATTATTTATGAAGGACGTAAATATAAATCCTACCGTGGAATGGGATCTATTGATGCCATGAAAGCAGGTTCGAAAGATCGTTACTTCCAGGATGTAGAAGACGATGTTCAGAAATTGGTTCCGGAAGGAATCGTAGGACGTGTTGATTATAAAGGAACTTTAGCAGAAGTGATGTATCAGTTTATTGGTGGATTACGTGCCGGTATGGGGTATTGTGGTTCAAAAGATATTTCTACATTACAAGAAAAGGCACAGTTTGTGAGAATAACAAGTGCTGGTGTAACCGAGTCGCATCCACACGATGTAACGATTACACGCGAAGCACCAAATTATAGTAGAAAGTAGAATTATAAATTTATTAAGATGAAAAAAATAATTTGTTTGCTAGTAATAGCAACCATTGCAATGAATTCCTTTGCGCAAAATTCTAGCAGAACGTTACTTACCGTAGCTGACGAAGAGGTTAATGTAGATGATTTTTTAAGTGTTTACAACAAAAATAGACAAGTAGGTGAAGAGCTCGACCCTAAAACTTTTGACGAGTACGTTCAATTATATGTCAATTTTAAACTTAAGGTAAAAGAAGCCGAAACATTAGGTATGGATACGGTTCCTTCTTTTGTAAAGGAACTTTCCGGATATCGTAAGCAATTGGCGAACCCTTACTTGGTGGATAAACAAGCTGGTGAACAACTAATACGTGAGGCATACGAACGTTTGAAAACGGAAGTAAGAGCAAGTCATATTTTAATTTCTGTTCCTGAAGATGCATCTCCTGCAGATACTTTAAAGGCTTATAAAAAGATTCAACAGTTCAGAGATGAAGTTCTTGCCGGAGCAGATTTTGCTTCTACATCAAGAGCAAACTCTCAAGACCCATCGGCAAAAGATAATGCGGGTGACTTGGGGTATTTTAGTGCTTTATACATGGTGTATCCTTTTGAAAATGCGGCTTATAATACTGCTCAGGGTGAGGTGTCAGAGATTATCCGTTCTCGTTTTGGTTACCACTTCCTAAAGGTAACTGATAAGCGTTTATCTCGAGGTGAAGTGAAGACGGCACACATCATGGTGAAGTTTACTAAGCCTGCAGGGCAAAATACTCCTGTAGAAATTACTCTTACACAACAAAAGATAAACGAGATTTACGGGAAAATTGTTTCAGAGAATACTGATTTTGCCGAAATGGCAAAGCAATATTCTGATGATAAAAACAGTGCTGCCAAAGGTGGAGAGCTTCCGTGGTTTGGAACCAACAAAATGGTAGAGACTTTTGAGAATGCTGCTTTTTCTTTGAAAAATACAGGCGATATTTCTGAGCCTGTCCAAACTCCTTACGGATGGCATATCATTAAGCTTGTTGATCGGAAAAGCTTAGGCAGTTTTGAAGACGAAAAAGCTGAGATCAAAAAGAAAGTAGAAAAGGATTCCAGAGCTCAGGTAAAGCGTACTTCTTTGGTCAATAAATTAAAGAAAGAATACAATTACAAGGTTAATAAATCAGCGGTTAATGCATTGAAAAATTATGTAGATACTGATTTTATTGCTGGAAAATGGTCCTTAGATAATCATTTGAAAGATCTTACTAAAACAATCTTTACGCTAGGTGAAATAAAATATACTCAAGCCGATTTTGCTGCTCATCTTTTAAAATCTGCTCGTAGAATGAAAAACACAATAGATGCCTCAGTATTCATAAACCAGGCTTTTGCGAAATGGTCTGAAGATGCAATTATTGCCTATGAAGATGCTAACCTTGAATCTAAATACAACGATTTCCGCCTTTTGATGAAAGAGTACAGAGATGGTATTTTATTGTATGAGCTTACCGATAAAAAAATATGGTCCAAAGCGGTAAAAGACACCACCGGTTTAAAAGCTTTTTATCAGGCGAATAAGCAAAACTATATGTGGGATACACGTGTAGAAGCTAAAGTGATTAACTGCCAGAATGAAAATATTGCTTGTAAAGTGTATAAAAAACTAAGTAAAGGTAACATTGATATAGAAAAGATTCAGGCAAAAATTAATAAGAAGTCTTCTTTAAATATGGATGTGAAAGAAGGAGTTTTTCTTAAGGGAGAAAATACTTTTGTAGACCAGGTAGAATGGTCGCAAGGTGTATCAGACCTAATTCAAGATAACCAAAATGTGAAAATGGTTTATGTAGAAAAAGTTCTTGCTCCACAAGTGAAAGAATTGAAAGATACTAAAGGTTTAGTTACTTCTGATTATCAGGATTTTCTTGAAAAACAATGGTTGGCGGAGTTAAAGGCAAAATATCCGGTACGCATTAATAACTATGTACTTGATTTGGTAAAAACGAATCGTATAGGTGAATTGGATGTAGAAGAAGAAGTTAAAGAAGTGAGCATCCCGGTTTTTAAAGGGCATTTTAATAAAGCTTTCAGGAAAGCAGTGAACACTTTAGGTTCGTCAAAAGATATTATCTTTGAGTGGTATGGCAATTTGTATACGACCGAGTTAAAGTAAACCCCCATGAAGTGATCAAGACTTTTTATTACATATTCTTAGCTATCATATTGTCGTCATGTTCTTTTTTCGAGAGAAATGACGACATTTTACTTGCCAGATTGGGCGATTCCTATTTGTATGAGTCGGAAGTAAAGTCTTTGTACAATAGTGAATTAACAGCTGCTGATAGTTTAGCTTTCATACAGCAGTACATCAACAACTGGGCAAAACAGGAGTTATTGCTACAAAAGGCAGAGCTGAATATCAATCAGGAACAATTGGAAATTGAAAAGCGATTGGAAGCTTATCGTAATTCTCTTCTGATTCATGCCTACGAGCAAAAACTTATTCAGCAAAGTATAGATACTATTGTTCTGGAAGATCATTTTCAAGCTTACTACGAGCAACATACCGATGATTATTTGTTGGCAGATAAGATTATTAAAGTGATGTTTGTGAAAGCTAGTGTTATGGCACCAAAATTAGATTCTTTAGAAACCTGGTTATTTGACAAGGACACCCTATATATAGATCGTATAGAAGCTTATTGCCATCAATATTCAAAGCGTTTTTACAACAATCCCGATGAGTGGTTAAGGTGGAAAGATCTTGAGGAAGTATTTCCTTCAGAATTTGATATTTCATCATTATCGATGAGAAAAAATACGATGTTCCTAAAAGATACGTTCGATGTATACTTGTTACGTCTTATGGACGTGAAAGAACAAGGAGAAATTGCCCCTTTGGAATATGTAGAGGGAGAAATAAAAAGTATATTGCTGAACCAAAGAAAATTGAAAACCATAGAGGTAATTCAATCGAAATTATTAGAAGATGCTAGGAAGTCAAAACAATTTGAGATCTATTAATATGAGAAGAATATTCGTTATCGCTTTTTTAATGATGACTCAAGTGATGTCAGCTCAAGTAACTGTTGAAGGAATTGCAGCTGTTGTAGGGAATAATATTATTCTTAAATCGGATATTGAGCAACAACTTCTTCAATACCAGGCTCAGGGTTTGGAAGTTGATTCTGATGTGCGTACACAAGTTTTTGAGGACTTATTGTTTCAAAAATTAATGCTTCACAAAGCAGAATTAGATAGTATTGAAGTAACAGAAAATGAAGTGATTAATGAAATAGATTCTCGCTTAAATAATTTTATCACACAATTGGGTGGTGAAGAACAGTTGGAGCAGTATTTTGATAAAAAAATCTATGAGGTCAAAGAAGAAATGTACGAGCCTATCGAGCAGTCATTAATCATTCAAAGAGTTCGTCGCGATATCACTTCTTCCGTTGATGTTACTCCGGCAGAGGTGAAAGTTCACTTTGTTACTTTTGATGTGGACAGCTTACCCAAAATTAACGAAACCGTTGAGGTAGCTCAAATATTAAAACTACCACCACCAAGCGTAGCAGCAATTAAGGAGGTTAATAATAAGTTGGAAAAGCTTAAGGAGCGAATTTTAAAAGGTGAAAGTTTTGCTACTCTGGCAATATTGTATTCGGAAGATCCCGGCTCATCACGTAATGGTGGTTTATATACCGGAATTAAAAGAGGGGTGTTTGTAAAAGAATTTGAGGCAGTGATGTTTAGTCTTGAAGAGGGTGAGGTTTCTGAGGTTTTTGAAACCGAGTATGGTTATCATATTGTTCAGATGAAAGAGCGTAGAGGTGATGAGGTTGATGTACGTCATATCTTGATGTCTCCAAAAATTTCTCCTATAGATTTGAACAATGCTAAGGACATATTATCTGCGGTTCGCGATTCTGTTCTCGATGCTAATTTAACTTTTGAGACGGCTACCACTCGTCATTCAGATGATAAGATGACTAAGTTTAATGGTGGGAAGCTAATTAACATGAATACGGGAACCAGCAGTTTTGAGCTACACGAATTGGAAAATGCAATTAAAGTTGTTGTTGATGTGCTTGAAGTTGGAGAAATTTCTGAACCCGGTTATGTGAAGATGGAAAATGGGAAAGAGGCATACAGAGTTTTTATGTTATTAAACAGAGTGGAAGCTCACATAGCCAACTTTAAGGACGATTATAAAATGATTCGTGACTTAGCTTTAGATCATAAGAAAGATGAAGTTATTTCAGATTGGATAAGCTCCTCACTGTTAAAGACTTATGTTCGTATTGATGACGAGTATAAATCGAATTCCTTCCAATACAATTGGTAAAAGAATAATTATGTCAGAACAGAATACAGAAGTAAAAGAATTAGATAATCTAAAGGGACAATTTGCTGCTTTAAAAAACGAAATAGCTAAAGTTATTGTTGGACAAGATAAAGTGGTTGAAGAACTTATTTTATCTATATTTTGCACAGGACATGTACTTTTGGTAGGAGTTCCGGGATTGGCAAAAACCCTATTGGTGAAAACCATTAGTGAGGCTTTAGGACTCAACTTTTCACGTATTCAGTTTACACCCGATTTAATGCCTTCGGACATAATTGGTGCTGAGATATTAGACGAAAACAGAAACTTTAAATTTATTAAGGGTCCTGTTTTTTCGAATGTAATTTTAGCGGATGAGATTAATCGTACTCCACCAAAAACGCAAGCGGCTTTATTGGAAGCGATGCAAGAACGTTCGGTAACTGCGGCAGGACACCACCATAAATTAGATAAACCCTTCTTCGTGTTGGCAACACAGAATCCGATTGAGCAAGAGGGTACCTATCCTTTACCCGAAGCACAGTTAGATCGGTTTATGTTTAATCTAAAGGTAGATTATCCATCTTTTACAGAAGAAGTGCAGATCGTTAAGAATACAACTTCAGCTAACGAACAGACTATTAATGAGGTTCTTTCTGCCGGTGAGATATTAAAGATTCAGGACTTAATTCGTAAAATTCCGGTTGCAGATAATGTGGTGGAATATGCTGTTACATTGGTTGCTAAAACTCGTCCTGAAAATAATCTGGCTTCCGACCAGGTGAAGAAGTACCTCTCTTGGGGGGCAGGTCCAAGAGCTTCTCAGTTTTTAGTGCTTGCTGCTAAAGCCCATGCTGCTATTAATGGTAAGTATTCTCCCGATATTGAGGATGTTAAGACTGTAGCTTTACCAATTTTGCGTCATCGTATTGTACGTAATTATAAGGCAGAAGCAGAAGGCATGAGTATAGAGAAGTTGGTTGATTCTTTACTCTGATAATTTTTTGAGATTTATATAATTCGTTTTGAGGAATTATTTTTTTGTATGATATATCTTGAAATCTCAAAGCCGAAAAAAGTCATGCAGTCTTGTGCTTATGTAGTTTAAGATGAAAAATAAATTAAATAATAAAAGTAATTAAACAATTTACCTTTAGTATTTAACCTATTATATAGGTGAAGTCACTCAAATTTGCCTTTAAAATGAAGAAATCTGTTTATTATCTTCGTTATATCTAGATGTTTGTATTAACTTTATTTGCCTTTTGGTGAAGTTTGTTCAATTTATGGAGTTGACAACTTTATTTTGGGTGTGAAATATTAGATTTAATTATAATTTTTAATGTATTGTATTTTAATAGAAATATTATGAGTGAGTTATTAAAAAATATTGATGAGTCAATAGATCGTTTACTAGAACTTGGAAAAGAAACTTTTGAAGCACGTCCTTTGTGTATTTATGATTTGTATTGTTCTGCTGTACTGAATAAATATGTGAATTTATTGCGTGGGTTTACGCAGTTAATGAGAGATAATAATTATATCGCTGCAGTACCCCTGGTTAGGGTTCATTTGAATTTGTTTCTTCAATTGTATGCGTCGACATTGGTTTCGTACGGTTTTGATGAATTTTCAAAAAAGATTTTTAAAGGCAGGCGAATTCACAATATGAAAGATAGTAATGGAAAGCTTATGAAAGATAAATATCTGGCCAAAAAGTTTTCAAAGCGCGAAGGATTAGGTTGGATGTCTGTTATGTATGATGAGGTAGGGAATGGCTATGCACATTATAGTAATTACATTGCTTCTAGTGCTCATTCATTTTTAGAAGATGAGGAAAAGGTAATGCCTATTATTTTAAGTGAAGATGGATTTGTTTCGGATGCAGAAAAACTTGAAACATCAATAAAAATTAATCAAATTACAGAAAATATGCTAGCTTTTATTAATGCCAGGAAAGCACAAAAGAAAGATTATTTCTTAAACAGAACGTATAAAACAATAACACGATAAAGATTTTTAATTCTAGCTAAAT
>Ga0066381_10000135_pt1 | contig 13969 bp, 8 predicted proteins | sample Knorr_S23_td_AAI_FD_70949 | JGI IMG/M metagenome (GOLD analysis project Ga0066381, IMG submission 70949) | Marine microbial communities from Southern Atlantic Ocean transect - Knorr_S23_td_AAIW_ad_876m_LV_B | ecosystem: Environmental > Aquatic > Marine > Oceanic | place: Southern Atlantic ocean... | reverse complement strand
ATCCAATCGGGAGCAATCTCTACCAATGGCTCTAAAACAAAGCGCCTTTGATGCATACGCGGATGAGGGACTGTTAAAAGTTCTGTATCACAAATTACATCTTCTACTAATAATATGTCAATGTCTATAGGTCTTGCTTGATAACCTTCCCCTTCCGTTCGTATCCTTCCCATATCCTTCTCCAAAGCCAATAATTGCTTCATCAAATCTGTTGAGTCAAGAGAGGACAATATGCATAGTGTCATATTCAAATAATCATGATCCTCGTAAGCCCATGAAGCTGTTTCATAGATTGATGAAAGGGCGAAAAGTGGTGCTATTTCAGCATCGATGCGCTCGATAGCTTCTAATAAACAAGCTCTTCGATCACCTTGATTTGAGCCCAAGCTTAGGAGCACCTTATGTTCTTTAGCGTTCATCATTCAAAAGTAGCTAAATTATATTGGATGGTAGGTAGTAGGTAGTAGGTAGTAGGTAGTAGGTAGTAGGTAGTAGGTAAAATAAAAATTAGCGCGTAGTACTGAAGTTTAAAAAACGAATAGCTGGAAGCTGAAAATAAGTTAAATGATTTAAGATTTACCAGATGCCATAAGGAATGCGTATCATTGTATATCTAAATAAATTCATACCGATGAAACAATTTTTAAAATTCACCCTTGCCTCTGCCGTGGGCTTAATACTTGGAATCTTTCTAGTCATTTTTATTTTTGCAGCTATTGCAACTGGCGGAGAGCCCAAGGAATTAAAACTAAGCAAAGCACATATATTACGATTAGAACTGAGTGGCTCCATTCAGGACCGAGTGGAGAAAACACCCTTCGATATGTATGGGGAACTTTTTGGAAATAATGTTAGCGCCATTGGTCTAAACGATATTTTAGCAAATATCAAGAAAGCTAAAAACGACGAACACATCAAAGGAATCTACCTAGAAATGGGCTTTCTAAGCGCTGGCTTTGCAAGCATACAAGAAATTAGAAATGCTTTAATCGATTTTAAAGAATCGGGGAAATTCATCACTGCTTATTCAGAAATCTACACCCAAAGAGCATACTATTTGGCTTCGGTAGCCAACAATATTAGCATTTACCCTGAGGGAGCTATGGAGCTCAAAGGTTTAAACAGCACTGTAACTTTCTATACCGATGCTTTAAAGAAAATTGGGGTGGAACCGCAAATCATCCGTCACGGAAAGTTTAAGTCGGCAGTAGAGCCATTTATGCTTACTGAGATGAGTGATGCCAACCGCGAACAAGTAGAAACTTTTATGGGTTCTATTTGGGAGCAGCTCCTAGCAGATATTGCCCATGATAGAGAATTATCTCCCGAAGGCTTAAACAAGATTGTCGACAACTTTGCTATCAGAACACCTAAAGATGCTCTTGAATTAGGCCTTATAGATAGTTTATTTTACAAAGACCAACTACAAGATCACTTAGCCAATTTAGTGGCAGAAGAGGATTATAAAGATGTTGAATTTATCAGCCTAAAAAAGTACAATCGCGTAAAAAACGAAAATGCGCGTGACAAATTCAAGAAAGAGAAGATTGCTGTCATCTACGCTCAAGGAGAAATCCGTAGTGGTGAAGGAAGTGAAACAGTTATTGGATCCGAACGCATTTCTAAGGCTATTCGCAAAGCTCGTTTAGACAAAAAAGTGAAAGCTATTGTCTTGCGGGTGAACTCACCTGGTGGCAGCGCATTAGCTTCTGATGTGATATGGAGGGAGATGACTCTGGCTAAAGCCGAGAAACCCCTAGTAGTTTCCATGGGTGATGTTGCCGCTTCCGGAGGTTACTATATTGCTTGCGATGCCGATAAAATTTATGCCTCTGAAAATACCATCACTGGATCGATAGGTGTTTTCGGAATCTTGATGAGCTTCGAAGAATTGTACACCGAAAAGCTAGGTCTTACTTTCGATCAGGTGAAAACAAATAAGTTTGCTGATATAGGAACTACTACCCGACCGCTTACCGAAGAAGAGTATAATATCATCCACGAAGGAGTGGTGAAAATATACCACACCTTTACTTCCAAAGTTGCTGAGGGGCGTAATATGAGCCAAGAAAATGTTGATGCTATTGGACAAGGTAGGGTTTGGAGTGGCACGAATGCTATGGATATCAATCTGATTGATGAATACGGTGGTTTAGAAAAAGCCATTGAAGGTGCTGCTGCCTTAGCTGAACTCGAAGACTATCGCATCTATGAATTGCCTGTACAAAAAGATCCACTTCAAGAACTCTTAAAAGAATTGGGAGATGGAATGCAAACTTCCTGGATGAAATATCAATTAGGTGATCAATATAAATACTATAAAACTCTTAAAGATCTCAAGCACTTAAAAGGGGTTCAAGCGAGAATGCCTTATCAGTTTGTGATTGACTAATTCGTGAGACAGACGACGTAAATGGTGAATGGTGAATATTAACACATTTTGTCACTCTGAGCCTGTCGAAGAAAATTCATAACCACAATGCCCACAGCAAAAGCCAGAAATATATACCTCTACCTAGCTGCGATATTTATCGCGGCATTGGTGGTATGTAACCTCATTGCCAACAAGTTTATTGAAGTCGATTTAGGCTTTAAGACTTTTGTGATTTCTGCAGGAGTACTTCCCTATCCGCTTACCTTTTTGATTACTGATATTCTCTCTGAGATTTATGGCAAGAAGAAAACCAATCGTATTGTTTGGGCTGGCTTTGGGGCTTCCCTATTTGTTTTAGGAGTTCTTTTACTCGCACAACAGTTTACTGCTATTGAAGGATCTCCAGTAGATGATGAAACTTACAATGCGGTATTTGGGAATTCGTGGAGAGTCATTTTTGCTTCGATGACGGCCTACCTTTGTGCGCAGCTTATTGATGTGCGCATCTACCATTTTTGGAAAAGAAAAACCCAAGGGAAACACCTTTGGTTGCGAAATAATTTCTCTACCATTTTCTCTCAGCTAGCAGACACCACTCTTGTAGTTGGGGTATTATTTATTGGTGTGAAACCTGCCTCAGACATTTTCCAATTTATACTAGATGGATGGCTCTTTAAAATGCTTTGTGCATTTATCGACACGCCACTACTCTACGGAGCAACTTCATTTATCCGTAATAAACTAGGACTTAAGTTCGGTGAGGAAGTGAGTGAGGCATAGATTTTATATCTTTGACTCGACAAAAAAACAGCTATACTGTAACTAAAGGCATAGCATCCCAATTAAAGACAATTACACAAAAGCATTACGATATGTCAGATGAAATGAAAGCCTGCCCAGTTTGTGAGTCACCTTATGGATATTCAACTGGAAGAGAATTATTTGCTTGCCCAGAATGTAGCCACGAATGGAATCCTGAACTGGCGAAGAAAGAAGAAGAGGAAGCAGATGGGTTAAAAGTTTTAGACTCTAACAATAACCCACTGCTAAGTGGTGATACCGTTATCGTAATCAAAAATTTACCTGTAAAAGGAGCTCCAGCACCAATAAAAGCAGGAACCAAAGTGAAAAACATACGCTTAACAGATGGTGACCATAATATCAGTTGTAGAATTGATGGCTTTGGGTCTATGAAATTGAAATCTGAGTTTGTAAGGAAAGCATAGAGTTCTTCTATTAAGAGATTAATATATAAAAGGAACAGTTCCTCTTATCAAACCGTTATGCGTCCTGAAGAATTTTAGGGTTAAAAACAATTGAGTCTACGTACATTATGTCATCAGAAAAAAAACAACAAGAAAAGTCAAGGTTACATTCTCGAAATAAAAACAGAGAACGCTATGATTTGAGTGCACTCATAAGCGCTAATCCTGAGTTAAAGACTTATGTAAAACCAAATAAATTTGGCGATGACTCAGTCGATTTTTCTGATCCACAAGCAGTAAAACTTTTAAACAAAGCAATCCTAAACCACTATTACGGTATTGAGAGCTGGGACTTCCCTGACGAAAACTTATGCCCTCCCATACCAGGAAGAGCAGACTACATTCATCATATTGCTGATTTATTAGGCGGAAGCAATTTTGGTAGAATTCCCTTAGGTGATAAAATCACCTGTCTTGATATTGGTGCTGGAGCTAGTTGCATCTACCCTATTATTGGTGTAACAGAATACCAGTGGAAATTTATTGGAACGGATATAAATGCCGAATCTATTGCATCAGCAAAAAGCATCATCAAGGCTAATTTAGCACTGAAAGATAAGGTTGAATGTAAATTACAGAAAAGACCAAAAAACATTTTCCGAGGCATACTAGCCAAAGAAGATAAAGTAGATCTAACGATCTGTAACCCTCCTTTTCATGCATCGCCTGAAGAGGCTGAAAAAGGAACTCGAAGAAAAATAAAGAATCTATCGGGAGCAACAGTAAAAACTCCAGAGCTCAACTTTGCTGGGATTAGTAATGAACTGATATGTGAGGGAGGAGAAATACAATTTCTTGAGGATATGATTAGAGAAAGTAAACTGAGACCTAACAGCTGTTTTTGGTTTTCAACTTTAGTTTCAAAAAAATCTAATATTAAAAAGGTTGCTAAGATTTTAGAAGAAATGAAAGCCGTTCAGGTCAAAACCATCCCCATGGGAACAGGAAACAAATCTAGCCGAATTGTAGCCTGGACATTCCTCTCTACAGAAGAACAAAAAGAGTGGAGAGAAACGAGGTGGAAATCTTAAGCGAAGCTACATCTTCGTTTTACGCTTTTTAGTGACAGAAATTATATAATCCTAGTTTTCGGTAAAATGAACAAAACAGTCGTCTTTTTCTTTCTATTAATAAACTTTTCTTGTAGCACAAAAAGCAAGTAAAGGAGACTTTTGCCACGGTTAAAAATGAAGATGTGCAGATGTCTGAAGGTTCATTTGATATCAAGTTTCAAGTTGACAAAGTGGATGAAGAGCAGTATAGCTTTTCTACTTCCCTTGAATTAGATTCTGGAGCTTATGTGGTATCGCCATTTTCAGAAGATGAATTTTATGGTCCTTTTCAGATTTCTATTTTGGATAGCAGGCATCTATTTGTAGAAGAATCCCTTTTAGAAATACCAAAGTCAGTAGAAGAAAACGATCCTTATATAAATGTTCCTGTACGGTTTGTTCGGGAGAACACGGTATACAAACAAAATATAAAGCTACTTACAGAAGAAGACTTTGAAAGTATCTGGCTTGATAGAATTTGTACTTGAACCAAGCTGTAAACCTTATTCAGTAGAATTCATTCTCTCTTATCATTCTGACACCATGACTATCGAGAAAACGAAGACCACAGTTAACTACAAAATATACAGGTAGTAATAGCTGTCAGTTATAAGGTCCCGTCGCGAAGTTCTGCTTTTAGCTGATGCTCATAGGACTTAAATATCTTAAGAATAGCCTTATCGATTACTTTATCCGTTAAGGTCTTCTCATCATCTCTAAACAAAAAACTCAAAGCATAAGACTTCTTCCCTTCTGGAAGAATACCCCCTTGGTAAACATCAAATAAGCTCACCTTTTTCAGCAATTGCTTATCGGTACGCAAAGCGATGTTTTCCAATTCAGCAAAGCTTACTTGTTCATCGAGTAATAAAGCTAAATCACGACGAACAGCAGGGAATTTAGAAACCTCTTTATAAGAAATCTTTTGACCTTTCATCATCTCAAGGATAGCATCCCAGTTGATGTCGGCATAAAACACCTCCTGCTTAATTCCGAAACCTTTTAAGATAGATTTGCGAACCAATCCCATCTCCACCACTTTCTTCTTTCTAATTTTATACGTCAAGCCTTCAGCAATAAGTTCGTTCTGCAATTCGCTTAAAGCCAGCCCTGTATTTAAACCTAACTTTTGAAGAAGCTTCTCCACCATTCCTCTCATGTGGAAGAAGTCGATTTTTACAGCCTTAGCATTCCATGCTTCGTCTTGCTTCGTACCAGTCATCCAGAGTGCCATACGACGATCTTCTACAAAGTCGTCACCAAAGCGGTTGTACACCTTTCCGAATTCGTATAAGAGCACGTTCGACACCTTGCGGTTGATATTGTATGCCAAGCTTTCCAATCCACCAAAAATTAAACTCTGGCGCATCACATTTAAATCTTGACTCAATGGGTTCAACAACTTCACCTGAGTTTCTTCCTTGAAAGATTCTAAGCCTTCGGTGTAGGTAGCTTTTGTTAAAGAGTTACACATTCCCTCGTGAAAACCATTTGCGGTAAGCAAGTCGGAAACTTTTTCTTGTAGTTTATGTGGGTCGGGCTTAATAGCATTCGAAAGCGAAGCGTTAATACGGCCCGTCATCTTCACATTATTATAACCGTAAATACGAAGAACTTCTTCAATCACATCCACCTCTCTTTGCACATCGGCACGATATGGAGGAACGGATAATTTCAATCCTTCAGCATTTTCTTCGAGCACTTCAATCTCAAGGCTCTCCAAAATATTTTTGATAGTCGCTCTTTCGATTGTATCACCAATTAGGCGATCGCAATTCTCATAAGAAAAATCAACTGTACAATTTTCTATCGGTGTTGGGTAAATATCAATCACATCAGAACTAATCGCTCCTCCTGCCACTTCCTGAATTAAAAGTGCTGCACGTTTTAAAGCCCAAATCACATTATTTGGATCTACTGAGCGTTCAAAACGAAAAGAAGCATCGGTATTTAAAGCATGACGCTTAGCAGTTTTACGAACGGCAACTGGATGGAAGTATGCCGCTTCCAAGAATATTGCTTTTGTTGATTCGCTAACTCCCGATTTTAAACCACCAAACACACCGGCAATACACATCGGTTCTTCGGCATTACAAATCATCAAATCCTCGGCGTGCAATTTGCGCTCCTGCTCATCTAAACTCGTAAAGGCTGTATCTTGAGCTAATTTCTTAACAAGAATCTTATTTCCTTTTATCTGAGCTGCATCAAAAGCGTGTAAAGGATTCCCAGTTTCGTGCAACACGTAATTGGTACAGTCCACCACATTATTAATCGGAGTCAAGCCAATAGCCTCTAATCGACGGCGCAACCATTCTGGCGACTCCTTAACTTCAATATCCGAAATCGTAAGTCCAGCATAACGAGGACAAGCCTCAGTATCTTCAACGCTCACTTCGATGCTCAAGTTGTTATTATCAACTTTGAAGGCTTCGATGGAAGGTTTGTTTAAATCTATATTCTGACCTTGAGCAACTAGTCCTGCTCTAAGATCTAAGGCCACACCAATATGCCCCATAGCATCGGAGCGATTTGGTGTTAAACCAATTTCAAAAACGGTATCGGATTCCAGATTAAAATATTCGCAAGCTTGAGTTCCTGCTTTCACACCATTTTCGAGCACCATGATACCCGAGTGATCGCCACCCATTCCAATCTCATCAGAACCACAAATCATTCCTAGAGAAACTTCACCGCGAATCTTTCCTTTCTTAATCTTAAAAGACTCTCCTTTATCATCGTATAAAACAGCACCAACGGTAGCCACCACCACTTTTTGACCAGCAGCAACATTAGGAGCACCACATACGATTTCTAAAACCTCGGCACCAACGTTAACAGTAGTCTTGCGCAAACGATCGGCATTGGGGTGTTGCTCACAAGTAAGCACCTCACCTACGAGCAATCCTTTGAGTCCACCTTTCACACTTTCAACCTCTTGAACGCCCTCAACTTCGAGGCCGGTGTCGGTTAAAACTTTAGCGCAATCTTCGGCGTTTAAGTCAAGTTTTAAATAATCTTTGATCCAGCTATATGATACCTTCATGGTGATATGGTTTTGCGAATGGACAAAAGTACGGATTGTCCACGAAAAAGAATGTTTAGAGCATAAAAAAAGCCCCGAATCTTCGGGGCTCTAAATTATGTCTTATTGCTTAATGTGCAATTATCAGCTTCTGAACCTCGGTAGTTCTACTCTCTTCAAACAATGAATAGAAGTAAATTCCCGATTCAAAAGAGCTTAGATCGACAGAATGGTTTTGTGATGAACAGACTCTTTCTTGTATAATCTTATTCCCTAACATATCGTATAATACGAAGTCAGCATAGTTAGAACCTTCAAAGTTGATGTTTAACTTATCCTGAGCAGGGTTTGGATATACAAAGAAGTTATTTGTCGTCTCTTCTTCTAAACCAACTGAATCAGCAAATGAAGTGTAAAGCACATCAACACATGTTTTATCACTAGGATTAGTCACTAAAGAAAAACAATAGTTAATCGTAATTTCTGATGCCTCGGGCATAGATAAAATATGACCTGAAAAATCGTCTATCGTTGTATTGGCAGGTACTGTTAAAGGTGTTGACACATTTATATTCGGAATATGACAAACTGCCCAACACATATAGTTCATTGCTGTGCCATCAGCCTGATTTCTCGTTACGATAACCTCCAAATCTTGAGCAGTTAAATTCTCAACTTCAATTTCGGCTAGACCTTCAGTTGCAGCTTCAGCGTAATAAGAAGCTTCGGTGTGAACTGACAGAGACTGAGCTGCCAATCCCAAGCTGAATAGGGTGCAAATTATGAGTAAATGTTTTTTCATGGCAATGTTGTTTAGGGGAATAAACTCAAAAAGTATACCAAAGCAAATTTACAAAAAAAAGGCTCCGTAGATACGGAGCCTTTTTCAATAATGTATTTCAAAAAATTACTTGATGATGTTCAACTTTTCAGTAGTCAATTCATTAGCAATTTTAATGTTCACATAGTACAAACCAGTTGTAAAGTTCTCTACTGGTAAAACAATAGTAGTAGCACCTGAAGCGTAAGTTGCATCAGAAGCAAATACTTTTTGACCTAAGGTGTTAACAATCTCGATAGAGACTTCGTTAGCTTCCACTAAGTTCAATGTAATGTTTGCATCGCTTGAAGTAGGGTTAGGGAAGATTGTAAGCTCGTTTGCCAACACTTCTTCAACTCCAACACCGTGAGTTACTTCGAAAGCAACTGATTGCTCAGTACCCCATCCACCGGCGATACTTAACAACTCTAAGCCTTCACCGTCAGTTACAATAATAGAACCGTCAGTACCTGCACCAGAACCACTGTAACCTGTTTGACCGTCACCATAACCATCATACGCAGTAAATGTATAACAACCAATAGCTAAAGACTCAAAGTGGTCGTGCGTCATATCCGCATCAACTCCACCACCATCCCAGCCATCTTCTGTACCAGGCTCGTAAGCACCAGACATCACAATAGCACCAGATGCATCTTTAACATCCCAAGTAGTTTCACCAGGATAGAAATCAGTGTTCACTTGAACATGGATAGATGCATGTGCTTCAATAGCAGAAGAAAGAGTAACAGACAAGTTATCATCATTAGAGTTCAAATCGCCAGCTAATACAACTTCAAAAGTTACTTCAGTAATTCCAGCAGACAATTCAGCTAAAGTAACTTGTTCAGTACCGAAAGTCTCTAATGACCCAGTCCACTCGTATGAAGCTACAACTTGACCACCAACAAGTGTATTGATTGTACAAGCAGTAAATGTAGAAGTACCAACATTTTGAATTGTAACGATAGGTTCAATTTTCCCACCACCACAAGCAATTAATTCGCCGTCGTAAGAAGAAACACTAGCGTTTAATCCTTCAACAACAACAGGACAAGCAGAAATTTCTGCATAATAAGCGTCTGTACTACTCAATTGTCCAATTTCAGTAACTGTTCTGTCAGGGCAAATTAGGTAAATAGTTGGATAATAAGCCAAAGCATATCCATCAGCAATAGCCCCTTCAGGGTCATCTGCTAAAGCATAGTCAATTAAGCTAGTCCAATCACCGATAGAGTTTCCACCACCCGTTAAAGTACTCTCAGGCGTACTAGGATCAGCTTCAACAGCCATCATAAATACCTCGTTAGACCCTTCAGGTCCGTATAAAGCGTTTACTTCTTCCATAATTCCCGATTCTGCATAACTCCAACATGGACTACACCAAACGGCGAATAAATCGAGTACTACTGGAGTTCCTTGATCAAGAATATCATAAAGATTGTGCGTATTACCGTCTAGATCGGTAATGGTAAAATCTGGGGCTGTAGAACCTGCAGGTAACTGAGCGAATGCAGTACCTGAAGCTAAAAGAGCCATAGCTAAAAAGTTAAAGAAAAATTTCATTTAAATAGTTTTCTTTGTTAATCGAAGATTCAAGTTAGTAAATATTAGACCAAAACATAGGTAATTAGACCTAATCGCTTAATCGACACTAACTACCAAATGAAAAGCGCAGTTTCACACCAAAATTCGAATTAATCTGATTGTAGGAATTTGCCACCTCGTATTTGGTCACTACACGATCGTAGAACAGTTGTAGATTTACGCGATCGCTCAAGACATAATCGGCAGTGGTTTTAATCGAGATATTGGTATTTCCACCAATAGGCTGATGCGAATTCTCTTCAATTTTACGAATCGCCGATTTGTTATTTCTAATGGTCACATCGACATTCAAATCTAAATTCGAAGAATAGGTTTTGTTTCCTTTAGCGGTAGACACCCTAAATTGGAAATCATCAATTCGGTAACCAATACCCAATGTAAATGATTTACCAGCCTGCTCGGTAATTTTATTATCGTTCAAGCTAAGCACCATCGATCGATCTTTCGAAAACTCAATGCGAGTTGTCAAACTATTCTTCATCGTTATATCCACCTTGATAAGTGGACTAAATTGTTCACTGATGTTTACGTTATCAATCTGTTGTGCGGTCAAATAATCGCCATTCACATCAAAGTTATCTGGGATATAAAATGGGTCATCCGGATCATTTGAACCTGTAAAAGGGTCCACCAAGCCATCGAATAATAAATTCGACTGGAAGGAATTTACCGAATAGGTACAAGAATAACCATGAGAAATAGAAACCTTGGTGAAACGCTCTGCCACCCATGGAATATTTGTCAAACCATCGTACTTCATATTCCAGTTCGGCATCGGTATTTTCGGGAATTTACTTAAAGTCTGACTATTCGCATCAGTACCAGAGTAGGCAGCCAAAAATGCTGGAATTAATACCTCCTGGGAGTTAGAACCAAAACCTTCGGGATAAGCTGAAGTATTAGCATCAAAAGGAACTCCATTTGCTTGGGCTACTCTACGAGCCATCACTAAGCGCATTCCCAAAAACTCATCGAAAGTTTGCGACCTGTCAATTTCCATCGGCCTAAAGGAAGTTTTAATCGCTAGGAAAGACATGCTAAAACTTCCATTTTCGTTCTTATTTTGAGTCTGGAAGTCTGGTAAATCATATTCACCAACATTCCTATAGTATTGAGCAATATTGGTCGATTCGTTGCGCTGTGCCGTCATGGTAATGCGCATTTTTTTAATCGGCTCAATGGTAGCACGAAGATTCATTCGAGAACTATATTGTTGGGTAAACATTTGATTCAAGAGGCTATCTTTGGTTATCCAACCATTTTGAGCAAATTGGTTCAAACCAGCAGTAGTTGTTTGTTCACCAAATATGAAGCCCCAACCAGGAGCCGATGAACTATTAAAGGCATCGCTCATTCCTAATACACCAACCTGAGGTATGAAACCAGGAATCATCGTCCCATTTGTTTCATCATAACTAATGGTTACATTTTTCAGTGCCAATAGTCCACGGGTAAGATGCTCAAAGAATTTGTATTCTTTTTCTTCCTCCTCTTCTTCTTTCTCGTCAGACTCCTCGTCTTTTCCATCTTTGGAATCCTTTTTATCTTTTTCCTTTTCTTCGGATTTACCACCTCGTTTTGAAGCTTTAGACCCTCGACTACCTGATCCTCTACCACCTCGAGAACCACTAGAATTAACTTTTTTGAAATAAGGAACCTTATTGTAGAGGCTCGTCATATTCAACTGAGCATTAATACGTTTCTTATTGGTGTTCTGAATAGTATTCCCCAATTTGATGGAGTCATTATTCACGGCCTGCGAGCCCGCAGTCCAATCGTAGGTGCCATCGTAATTCAAGGAAACCGACATCCAATCGGTAATCGGAAACTTATTAATTGGCACCGTATAGCGAATATCATACTGATGGTGATAGCTTGTCAGTCTACCAAAAGTTAAGATGCTATCACGCAAAGCACTGCGCTTGGTTTCCGAGTCGATTCGCCCTTCGGGCTCATCAATAATAGAGCGCGAGTTCGAAGAGAAGTTCATCTTTATCCCTCTGGTTAAATCATACTTAAGGGTATAATTTTGATTGAGGGTAAAGAGCTTGTTAAACATGGTGTCGGGCTCCACAATATTGATAGGGTTCACAGAATTCAAGCTGGCGATATTCCGCATTTTAGTCTCTGTATAAGACTTGTGGAAATCGGTTCTTGCCGACAATCGTTTTGGTAGTAAGTAGAAATTGAAATCTTTGATGAGTCTCAGATACTTAGACTTTTTCAAAAACTTTACCTTATTGAAAGGTTTGTAATTTTTAGGGCTACTATTATAATTATAACCAATACCCCCGTCATGCTCTTGCATAAGGCTAAACTCGGTATTAATATTTCTATTAAAGACCTCATTAAAGGAATAGCTCAAGCTAAAGTTCTCAATATCGTAGAGCTTGGCTTTATTAGCACCTCCACGACCTCCTGCTGAACGGGATTTATCGCCACCTTTTGACTTCGAGTTTCTGGCCCCAGCACTAGCACCACGTTCCTTTCGGATATTAGTTAGGTTAATACTTCTACGCTTGGTATAATCCTGAACTACACGACGCAAAGTATCTCTGTCGGCATCTGTATCTTCGGCTGCCAAGGCTGCCTCCAACTCAATATCCGGATCCATTGGATTGAATTGAGGATTTTGAATTTGCTCAGAAATACCCACAAATAATGGGATTTTCACTTTTGCCTCCTCAGGGAATAATTTTCCTAAGTCAAAATTAGAGGTAAAATTATATTGTTGTGTTTCTTCTTTATTTCGCTCGGTAACACTCTGAGGAAGCCCACCAAAACCAACAGTACTCATATTCCCAGAAAGTGTAACCGATCCTAAATCTGCCAAACGAGCTTTCATCTGAGCTTTAGCTGCCCATCCACCACGTTCATCAAAATCAGTCAATCGCAATTCATTAATCCAAATCTCCCCACATTTCACCTCTCCATCATCATCGGGATTGAATTCAGAATCGAGTTCAGGGTTTCGGATACCAATCATGATGGTTTTTACATTCCCAACATTTGGGCTACCGATAACGGTTACGCGCTTACCATTGACCAAATAAGAAGCTCGATCTGATATTGCCACACCAGCAACACCATTTCGGATATCTTTATTTCGTCGAGACTTAGCCTCTTGTAAATCATCAAAAGCAATATCAAACCTGTTTGCTTTAGGCCAAATAGCTTCCGGATCTGAATCGCCCCAATCTGTAGTTTCTAGGGGTACTTCGTATTCGTAATAGTTAGAGGTATAATCGCTACCAATACGCATAAACACCGTAAGATCTCCATCTAACAATGGCATCGATGGATCCTTCTCCTCGGCATGAACAAAGAATTTCAAGCGATTATAGGTACGCATGTCCATGGTTACATTTTTATATGCCGCTCGTGCTTCACCATTGTTTAGGTTGCATACGCGCATCACCATCGACTGCTCATTTTGCTGCTGCAGAGTAGTTGATCCAAAAAACTGCTCTCTATCGATACCCGGAGGAAGCACATAATTAATGGGCTCTCTGCGCGCATTCTCCTCAAGGTTTACTACGGAAATGTCAAAATCCACGACATCTTCTTCGGTGGCTCCCGGATTGTCTAAATCATATAAATACCTGCGCCATTCTCCACGTACTAAGTTTAATGCAGCAAAACGTAGAACTACAGGATTGTCAAACTCTTTCATGAAGAGTCGCATAAAGCGAATAGATTTAAAATCAGGTATCGTCCCTACCTTTTTATCGTAACTGCGAATAGGCACCTTAAATTGAATCCAACGCGAATTGTTATTAGGTCCCACATTATCGATAAAGGAGGTAATATAATTCTGTCCTACCT
>Ga0066381_10000133_pt1 | contig 14026 bp, 12 predicted proteins | sample Knorr_S23_td_AAI_FD_70949 | JGI IMG/M metagenome (GOLD analysis project Ga0066381, IMG submission 70949) | Marine microbial communities from Southern Atlantic Ocean transect - Knorr_S23_td_AAIW_ad_876m_LV_B | ecosystem: Environmental > Aquatic > Marine > Oceanic | place: Southern Atlantic ocean... | reverse complement strand
CCTGGTGTTCGCTGGCGACCCTGAGTATCCGCGGCGATTGCTCACTGAGCGGGATTGTGCGCCTAACCTTGCCCTTCATGCGCTTTGCCGCAATTTCCCATATACCTGCACCTAGATCGAACTCATCCCACGTTGCTTCCAGAACCTCATCAGTTCTGTTGGCATTCAAGATCAACAACTCTAATGCTCTAGCCCCCATGCCATCCATTTTAGACAGATCAACCATAAACGCTGGTAACTCAGCATACGGAAGGGCTTCGTGGTGCCTCTCCTCTTCAGGTTTACGCATGTTCTTAGTTTTCTCAGCACTGGGTAAGGGATGCTCTAGACTACTTCTACAGAGGAGACTAAGAGAGAACAGATACAGACTAATGAAGAATGGTTAGCGGAGTGTAGTAAGTACTCTATGAACAATTTATAGATAAACCGACATATTTTACCTATTCTTAGTTAAAGCAATCGGAATTGTTATGATGGATTATTGTAAGTTACCTAGTTATCTTGCGAAGATATTTTGTATTCTAGCCCTGCCTGTGGCGACGAGTGTTTCGGCATACGACGAAACAGATTTCTTGAGGGTTAAAAGACTTAATCGATGTCAGAATTGCTCTTTAAGTTATGTCGACTTTGAAGATGCTAACCTTTCTGGAGCTGATCTTTCTGGAGCTAAGCTTACTGGTGCGGATCTTACTGGCGCTAACCTTTCTTTTGCTAACCTTACTGGCGCGGACCTTACTGTTGCTAGCCTTTTTGATGCTGACCTTACTGGCGCTAACCTTTCTTTTGCTAACCTTACTGGTGCGGACCTTACTACTGCTAATCTTTCTGATGTTGACCTCACTGGTGCTAACCTTACTGGTGCTGACCATTATGCTGCGACGTTCTGTCATACCAAAATGCCTTCGGGAGAGCTTAATAATGATGGTTGCCAATAGGTCTAGATGAGGTAGCCACCTCCAGCAATCCGAGCTAGTGGCAACCTCGATCTATTCCTAGTTTGATAATTCAGCTAACATAGAAATATGAGATTTCTTTTACTTAGCATTCTTCTGACTTCTTGCGCCTTTGCTGACGGTTATGATCGAACAGACTTCAACTTCCAGAGCCACAAGTCCAACACCTCCATAGGTTTCTGCACCAACCAACCCTGCGACCTTATAAACATAGCCTCAGGGACGCATACGAGAGTGGAGCAGCGTCTTGGGGCGCTTCTGAGAAAGAAATCTTTGCCGCTGTAAGCGACTCGAGTAATCGTAGGTATCCTACAAATAGACAATTAAACCTCCATCAACAAACAGAGTAACCAATGAAAACAACAACAATAGCGGTATTGAGCATTATCTTCTGCAGCGCCTGTGCAGTACCAAGCCATTACAAACCCAATGAGATTAGCACCAACGGCAATTTTTCCTGCTTGACGTCCCAACGTGAAATGATGCTCACCATGCCTTTTAATGTTTGCCCGATGCTCTCATCAGCTCCGACGGCAAAAGGTAAATATTGGAAAACTTCGAATTTTAGCGATCGTTTCAGCAAAGCCGACATCGCCACGCGGAGTACTGTCAGGCAAATTAAAAACTGTCGCGCGAAGGCTAAAACTTTGCAATTATATCTGGTCACGCCCGGAGAAAAATTCAACGTCAGCCACTATAAAACAAGATCAGACACCGTACGTTCCAACCGTCTGTTTGCCTACGGCAGTTATGAAAAAAACGGTCGAATTCTGCCCTGGTCTCATGAGTTTATGGCCAATAATCTAGAGGATAAAGCTCAGCGCGTGATGCTTGATTTTGAGGTTTGTGGAAAATAGAATCAACTGAATCGCTTGATAGATCTATTAGGCGTGTGAACAGCTCTAAAATAGCTACTGGACCAAATGATTTATTAGAAGGCCAGTTTAGGAGGTTTCTGCGGCTTATAAAAAGGGGCTTCTTTAACTAATAATTCTTGTACACATATACGCGCGCGTACCACTAGATCGAATGGGAGGTATGGTCTAGTCGGCTGGATATTAATATTGAATATGCGTATCATTAATAAGCTTTTTCTGGAGAGGGGTATGTGGAAAGAGGATCAGATTAAGCGTTCTTATTTTTTCTTATTGCATTGCTCCGGAGAAAATTAGCATTTTGAATCTAAATCCATTGGTGAGAGCGTCTTAGTACCCACTGGTTTACAAATAACTTGGTGATACTTAAAAATTTTTATTGAGGAGTGATACGTGAAAAGTTTAGGACTTTTAGTTTTGATTGGTTTGTTATCGGGATGCGTGAGTAACAAAAGTATTCAGACGGTTCAGTTTGGTGATAATGATAAATCGTGTGAGGTAATTCGAGCAGAGCTTGACCAACTAGGTGCGGATTTTGAAGAAGTGAAAGATGATTCAGGCTTGACGGGGAAAAATGTTGGACTTGCGTTATTGTTCTGGCCAGGAATAATTGTCAATGAAGTTAGAAGTAATAAAAACGAAGACTCTGTTGACTCTAGAATTACTTATCTGACCAATATGTATATTGGTAAATGTACAGGTCAAGCAGCTAGTAGCGATTCACAAACCTTAAAGCAGAAGTTGGTGGAGCTGAAATCTATGCTCGATGAAGGCCTGCTGACGGACGAGGAATATAAAGTCGCGAAGAATAAAGCGTTAGAAACTATCTAATACAGCAGATATAGAGGGGAGCCCTTTTTTGTGATTCTTCGAGTCTCTTTGTCGTACCAAACCAACGTTAAAGTAAACGTGATAATCGTCATGATTCCATAGCATTTTTTTCATGCACGGGGCTAGGAGGTCTGGGCCGCCTCCGACCCTGTTGGCGCATTCTCTAGTCGCTATCCGCAGCAGATCTTGCGGAGTCATTCTAGAGCGTCGCTGGATATTCAATTCCAATCAAATTAGTATGCAATCAACGCTATAGACATCCAAGAAATCCTTTCATAACCCACCTAGGTTCCTGTGACAATTATTTAATCATAGCTGAATAGACCAGTTAACCAAATCAAGGCTAGATCGAGGTTGCCACTAGATCGGGGTAATCTAATAAAACTTATCAATCAGTTCTGCTTCCATTTCACAGGTCCATTTGTTTCCTTTAGAGGCATTCTCAGATCGTGTGAGGATTTGCAGGTTGTCTGGGACATGAAGTCCCGACACACGATCACCTTGTAGAGGAACTATGTGATCAACTTCCCATTGTTCCCCTGTTGATCCTGTCAATTCTTCCGACATCAAATAGATACCCCTGATTTCGTCGATGTCTGACCAAAAAGGTATTCGATTCTTCTTTGCCGTCTGTCTTTTGACGGTATAGGCAGTTACTTTCCCTTTGTTGTTACTCTTCCACTTAGCAGAACTTCTAGGTACCTGTTCCTTGTTGCTCTCCCAATACTTCAGACCATACTCTCGACGCTTCTCGGGATTGTTCTGTGCCCACTCTTTCATCTTCTTTTGGAGATGTTCTTTGTTCCTCTGGTAGTACTTCGAACCCCATTGAGCAAACTGTTCTATGTGCTCAAGATAGTATTCTCGTTGTCTCAGTTTATGTTTCTCTCGATTGTCTCCAGTCTCCAACCAATCAAGAGCGCGACTATTGGAACAAACCTTGCACGTGTAGGATAATCCATCTTTCGTCATTGAGTGGAGAGAGAAGTCTGCCCAATGTTTCATTTTCTTACATTCAGTACATTCCTTCTTCTGAGGTTTCTCGTGAGCGCCCCTTCTTTCTTCTTTATATTTTTGTATGGTCCTTTTTTGACTCTCCCTCTTACAAGGTTTACACATCGAATACAGTCCGTTTGATCTCTGCTTGTCCTTTGTAAACTCAGAGACAGGTTTTTCCTTACGACAACTAGTGCAGATTTTCCTTATCATCAAACCAGCCTCTTAATGCTTTCATAATTGCCCCTTTATCACTTTAATTATTATATTTTTTGAGCACTGTACAGTTCTTGAGCGAAGTTCTTTAGCTACTCATTTTGGCCATAAATTCTGGCTTATTTTCTAATTTATCGGCGTCTATTTGCCGAGCAATATCGCTGTCGGCCATCATTTTTTGCCAGTCGTCCAATCCCTGTATGGCTGAGATAGGATCAAAGTTGAGCAGTCGCGGACTCACCATTGAGGGGATAGCTAACGCATAGCGCATAAAAATGTCGGCTACAGTTAAGTCTTTACCAAGCAAATAAGGCTGTATATCGGTTAATTGATTGATTACTTCGCACCCTTTTGTGAAGGACTTAAGAACCTCAGCAGCTAGTGCATCCTGTGGTTGACGGCGCGCGAAAAAATCTCCCATTAGCCGTCTTGAGGGCAATTCCAAATATAGTTCGATGACTTTTATTAACTGGCGAGTTTGAGCTCGGCGTTCGGCCGTCTGGGGGTAGAGCGATGGCTGCGGATATATCTCCTCGATATAGTCAAGAATAACCGATGTTTCTGAAAGATGGTGACCGCTCGATGTTGTAATGGCAGGTATCTTACCAGTCGCAGTTAGAGCAAGCAGTTGTGGAGTCTGCGGATACAGTTTATTTTCCGAAAATTCACAGCCTTTGAGCATCAAGGCATGTTTGACCATATTGAAGTAGTTTGACATTGCAAAGCCGTGGAGAATTATTATTGTATGCACTCTGGTAATTAATTTAGCGGAAGATAGTTCACTAGGCCAGATTCCTGAATTTTCTTCTGATTTTATGGCCGACCAGTTTAACATCTTCACCTACACAATAAAGAGAAGGAACCATCAATAAGGTTACAAATAGCGCAAAAAGCACACCAAACGCCAACGCTAAGACTGCCGGTTTCAAAAACTGCGCTGAAGTGGAGCGTTCAGCCATAATCGGCATTAAGCCAATAAAGGTAGTCACGGAAGTTAATAAAATAGGTCGAAATCTAGACACCGCAGATTCTACAACGGCCTCTACGGCTGACTTACCTTGGTCGCGCAATTTGATGATGTAGTCAACCAATACCAAATTATCGTTAACTACGACTCCCGCGGCTGCACCAATACCAAAATAAGAGAATATAGACAGAGATGCGCCAAATAGAAGATGCCCGTAGATAGCACCCATAAAAGCAAACGGGATAGCTATAACAATCAGAATTGGTAAGAAGTACGACCTAAACCCAATGGCAATGAGCGCATACATAATGAAAAAAGCGATCAGATAAAGCGCGCCGATCTCGCTAAAAAATCGTTCCTCCTCCTCTTGTCGACCGCTCTTGCCGACAACAAGACCGGGATGTCGTTTTTCAAAGCCCTCCAAAAAGTTATCACTCACATCCCTAGAAATGTCACTAGCTAGGTCATCGTCAACCTGCGCAGAGACCCTTACCATACGCTCCCCGTCTCGACGTTGAATCCGCTGCACGCCGCTGGCCAATTCAATATCGACTACTGATAAAAGAGGAAATTCACGACCGTCAGTTGCTCTAACCATAAAGTTATTCAGGCTTCCCAAATTTCGACGTTGCTCTTTCGGGTACTTCACCATGACTTTAACGTCGCCATTTTCACGGGGCAGACGCTGTATCTCCTCGCCATAGTATGCTTGGCGTATCTGCTGTGATACTTGAGTCAAAGTAACACCGAGCTTTTCAGCTCCAGGTAAAAGTTCAATGTGCAACTCGTCAGTCTCACCACGCAGATTGTCTCGAACAAAAACCGTGCCATCGTAGCTATACAGGTGCATCTGTAGCTCTTTACTTGCTTGGCGGAGTACATCCATATCGCGATGACGCAGCAAATAACTGAGCTGAGGACCTTGATCATTCAAGGTGTATTGGACTTTGATGTTATGCGCATCTGGAATGTCGCCCACCAAATCACGCAACCGAATTGCCGTTTGCTTGGCTGAAAGATATCGGCTTTCCGGCGGCGCTAGCTTCACAATGGCAAGGACGCTATCTCGACGAGAGCGGGTATACCAACCTTCCACCAAATCCCCAGAATCGCCCTCCGCCTGAGCTTCATTTTCGACTTGAGTGATGAGTTCCCGTTCAGCCTGCTGAAGTTGCTCCAAGACCTCTAATGCGCGCGCATACGGTGTCCCTTCGGGCAACTCAACGTTGATATAGATCTCTTCACTCTCCACTTCTGGACTGAAGCTAAACTTGACCCAACCGCTGCTGAAAAAACCAACACTGATGATAAACGCGGAAATAAACACAGCAACCGTAATATATCGATGGGCGATGGCAGTTTTGATCAATCCACGGTAGGTAATGTTCGCAAAGCTAATGATGCTTTTTTCAATACGTTTTTGCAGACTCGCTAAGCGACCTAAATTTTCACGATGGCGAAGTTTCCTTAAATGGGATGGCAAAATAAGAAAGGCTTCGAGTAAAGAAATACTAAGAGCGAGGGTAATGACAATGGACAGCTGCCGAGTTATCTGGGCATCGGGGCCTGAAATAAAGAACCAAGGAGCAAAGGCAATCATCGTCGTGAGCACAGATAAAAAAACAGGTTTACTGACTAGTAACGCTCCCTCTACAGCGCCTTCGGGGCCACCCCCCACTGTGCTCGTCTGATTGTGGATGCTCTCTCCCACTACAATGGCGTCATCTACGACTATGCCAAGCACCAGCAAGAATGCAAAGGTTGATAAAATATTCAGCGAGACGTCAAAGGTCGGTAGTAGTGCAAATGTACCCATGAAGGCAACGCTAATCCCCACCGTTACCCAAAATGCAACCTGAGGTCTAAGTGACAAAATTAAAACCAAAAATACTAATATAAGACCCGCAAACGCAGCGCTACTAATTGTCGCCATTCTCGATTTGTAGACGTCCGCAGTGTCATTCCATAGCATAAGACTAACCCCCGCGGGCATACTCTCTTGGCGCTTTTCCATCCAGGCGCGCACCGAGTCCGAGGACTTAACAACCTGCATATTGTCGGTAGACATTATTTGTAACAACACAGAAGGTTCGCCGTTGACAGTGGCGAGAATCTCTTCATCTTCATGGCCGTCAACCACGCGGGCAACGTCCCCCACGGTGACCCTACCACCGTCGCTATTCTGACGAATCACAATAGCCTTAAAGTCGGGTTCACTATCAGCTAGATTTCTCGCCCTCAACAGAACATCACCTGTTTCAGTTCTAATTCGACCAGATGATAAGTTGACAGAGCTATTGCGAATGGCAGTTGCTACTTCCGAAAAGCTCGTACCGTAACGACGCATGGACTCCTCGGATAATTCTATAGACACTTCTTCTCTACGAACACCAAACAGGTTAACAATAGACACAAATGGTAAGGCGCCAATTTCGTCCCGCAAAGTCTCGGCTAGACGATTTAATGTTCGCTCGTCAAGGTCACCATGCACCGCGACTCGAATCATCTCCTGGCGGTATATCTGGCGTATGACGCTAGGCTTTTCAATATCCCGAGGCAGCGCATTTACCGAATCGACGGCGTTCTTAATTTCATTGATGAATGTTTCTATCTCTACATTGGCGTGGCTTAACACCTCTAACTGAGCAAGCCCTTCCTGAGCGGTTGAATAGACACGTGCAATGGTGTCGATATTTTTTAGTGCGCCTTCAATACGGAAGAGAATTTGTTCCTCGACTTCCTGAGGTGCAGCCCCAGGCCAAACCACCTGAATCTTGACGCTATTATCTTTAAACGATGGAAAGGCTTCTCTCTCCATCGCGGTAAAACCAAGAAATCCTGAAAGTAAAATGCCAACCATAAGCAGATTCGCCGCAACAGGATTATTCGCCCACCATCCAATAATCTTCCTCATACCTTAGGACTCTGCCGCTTGATCATCATCAGCGGTATGAGGTGTTTTTATATCCTTTTGTTTATCATCAAAGCTAACCAAATTACGGTGTGCGATCGAAAACGGCATACCCTCGATAGGGTTGGGAATAGACGATGTGATGACCTGATCACCAATGTCCAGACCTACACTCACCACCGCTTCTGTCTCAGAACTATAGGTCACATCAACACTTCTTATCTCGAGTTTTCCATCATTATTAACCACGTAGACCTTGTCGCCTGCTCGAAGCGCTTCTCTAGAAATAATGTAGGCATTTTCCAGAGTACGTCCAACAATCTCTACCGTTACGAATAGGCCAACTGCGAGGGGCATGCCGGTTTGAGATGCACCTTCAGCATAAGGATTCTTCACTTCTGCTGTACCAAAAAGCATCCGGGTGGAAGGGTCAATAGAGGCATCTAAGCGCTTCAGTTGCCCCGTCCATAGCTGTTCACGTCCAGCTACTTTTGCAGAAATTTTGACCGGTACCCTATTGTAATTTGTAGCGACAAAACCTATCGGTAACCCAAGGGTTGCCAATTGTGAATCATTCAATGGTAATCGTATCTCGACGCTGTCATTACCAAATGCTCGACCAATTCGTGTGCCGGGACTAACATACTGTCCCACGGCAACCGAAGTACTGATAACTCGACCATCAAATGGTAAGCTAATTTGGGTCCGACTAAGATTGACCCGCGCTTGCTCCAAATAAGATTGAGCAGCTTTTAACTTAGCATTGGCTTCAGCCAGTTGGGGTATTTTCAAAGCTAGATCAGAGACTTTTCCCTCATTACGCAACTGATACTGAGCAACCTCAGCATCAGCTTTAGCCTGCTGAACCCTGACCTCAGCCTCGGTAACACGGGCCTTACCTTGATTAACAGCAAACACATAATCTATCGATTCAATAGAAACCAACGGCACATCTGGTTTGATAATTCCACCTTCAACAAACTCGGTTGAAACTTCAATTACTCTACCTGCCACCTGAGCGACAATATCAATCTGGGTTTTTGCTCTGACCTCTCCCTGAGTAATGACCTTCAAATCCATATTGGATGCTTTAACCGCCTCCACAAAAACGGTCATTGCCCTTCGCGATTCTTGCTTTTTATCCGGCTCTGGTTTCATAGTGTTCAGTAGCGAGTAACCACCTATGCCAAAAGCAATAACAGCGAGCGGCCCTAAAATTTTAATGAGTGTTTTGTTCACGGCGAATCCTAGTTTTTGAATTTAGCGATATAGTATTAGAGTGATCTTCCTTTAGACTAAGACGATTGGAAATGTGAATTTGGATTCATTTTATTTGTTATGATATCGAGGTTACCACTAGATCGAGGTGGATGGATTATCTTGTCTATCCCTAGCCAGCCATGACGAATGTGCGGGTAGAACAAGATAAAGCAAGCCAAGAAAAATATAATCCAGCATCTGATTCACTGCTGACCATTCCTGAAGGATGTAATGCCCAAACATAAGGCTCAGCATAAAACCTAACCAAGCGTAGGCGGTATAGTTTTTATATTTATTACTGAGCAGTGCTAGCCCCAGAGTTAACTCTATAAATGGAACCGTCAATAGGAATAAATCAACCATTGAGCTAGGCAAGTTAATACGCAGTTCGCCCTGAAATAACTCGGAGTAATAATCAAAAAACGCACCGTTACTAAAAAATTTACTGGAGCCTGCTGTAAGTAGGATTAGTATCATCGTGATACGAACAACACGTTCCGCGTCTTTTAATTTTTGAGTGGAGATCATCTGGAACTCCTTCTACACCTCTTGGTAGCTATTTAATGCCCGTTGGACTAATTGCCGTCAACCATACACCCATCAAACATTCCTATCATTCTACTGAATTAATCTAATAATAGTCGTTTAGACAAATCAGGGCTAGATCGAGGTGCTTCCTAACGTATAAAGCCTTGAACTGGAGTCCTGTTGTCCGATGTAAATGGTTCTTTAGTGGCTGCCCTTACTTAATTTTTAATAAAATAGAGGAAGCCTTTTCGTCAATAACAGAAACAATATAGAGATTTGAATTGTTGTCATCATTAATTTGATTATATTTTTCTATTCCTAAAACCTTATTTGCGAAAACATTAGTAGTATTGCTATGCCCAACAACCAAAACAGCTTTTCCTTTGGTTTTGTTCTGAAAAGATTCTGAATACATATCTTTTGGATCGTATAAAAATATGGGTAAATTTTTACTATCAGCTGTAGGTTTAGCTGTTAGTTTAGTTCTCTTGTAATCTGTAGAATAAACAGCATCCAGTTCTACATTAGTGAAGACTTCTTTCCAAGCATCAGCTCTTTTTACGCCTTCATAATTTAATGTCGGGTTTTTATCAGTTGTATCGATCCGTAATTTTTCGGCATGACGAATGAAATAATAGGTAGTTCCCTCTTGAGAAGAGCAAGCTGAGGATATAAAAAGAAAAGAACAAATTAGAATTATTTTTTTCATAATTAATTTAAGCATAGCTGAATAGTCCATCTAATCAAACCAAGAATAGCTCCAGAGTTTTAGTAGATCGTCTTCCGCAATGCTTTGCTCTCTCAGCAATCCTATAAGCTCGGGTAAAATCATTCCATATATAAACTAACACCTAAAGATGAGGGTCACACATCGATTTTTGATTGCAAAAGAATCCCAACTTGACTGTAAATGAGCCCTATTTTGACTTAATTTAACCCACCTAAGGAATAAACTGTCAACTATACTCTCTGCAAAAGTTGAAATAGAACAGGCAACGTAAAGCGACATTAGCGATAGTCAGAATTGTTGTTCCCTCCATTTTAGGGTGAAAAATATGATGAAAATAAATCTCTTACAGGTATTAATGACCAATACATTTCGGCCTGCTGTTTTAGTTGTAGCTGCATTTTTATTACCAGGTCTGGCTGTATCTGCGGATCCCTTAGATAAACTATCGCCTGAGCTAAAGGAAGAGCTCGCGTACACCACCGGTGTGCAAGCGTTTATTTATGCTTACCCACTCCTGCATGTAAATCATTTCCGGTACCTGTTCAATGGCGAAAAGTCACCGAAATATAATGGGCCAGCGAATAGTCTGAATCATATCCGTGTACTTGAGGCGGGTAAGAACGCATCAGCGGCATCCCCTAATCATGACACTTTATACACTCTGGCCTTTGTCGATCTCACCGAGCCATTGGTGTTTGACGTACCGGCGATGAGTGACCGGTATTACACCATCCAGCTTGCTGATGCCTACGCGACAAACTTCGGTGACATCGGAACCCGCCACAATAGGGGGGCCGCGGGCAAATATATGGTAGTGGGCCCCGACTGGAAGGGTAGAAAACCTTACGGTATAAAAAAAATCTTCCACAGCCCGACTACGTGGGCTATGCCTCTGATCCGGATTCTAGTCGATAATGAAAATGAGCTTGAGCAAATCCATATGATGCAGGATAAGTTCAAATTTAAAAGGCTGGACGGTTCTGATGTTGTCCCTCTCAGTGCTGCGTCGGTGCCGAGCACTCTTGAGCCACTCGCTGCACTACCCTCACTTGACTCCTCCACACCAGAGGCTTTTTGGGCCATTATTAATCGTGAATTTACCAGCAATCCACCGCCACCGGCAGATAAAGAGCTAGTAGATCAGTTTGCTGTTGTCGGTATAGGTCCAGGGCAGTCAGCCGATTTGTCCGGGCTCGACCCCGCCATTCAAAAAGGCCTAAAGCGGGCAGTAATCACAGGCATGAAGATTGTTACGTCCTTCGCAGATGACATTACCGGAGGAACGTCAATCAATGGCTGGGGCTACTCGCAGGCAAATATGGGTAGATACACCACTGACTATCTATATCGAGCTGGCGTGACTCGGATGGGTCTTATGGCTAACGATCCCATAGAGGCAACATATCTGTCACTCTACACAGACTCAAACGGTCAGGCATTGAGTGGCGTCAATAAGTACAGCATTAATTTTGCTGCCGATAATCTCCCCCCCGCCAAAGCGTTTTGGTCCATCACTATGTATGACAGTAAAACCTACAGTCTCGTGGAGAACAGTATTGGTCGATTCAGCCTTGGCGATCGAAGTCCTGAACTAAGCTTTAACGAAGATAAGTCTCTGACTCTTTATGTTAGCTATGACAGTACAGATGAACAGCATCTAGCAAACTGGTTGCCAGCGCCACCTGAGGGTTTCTATCTCATTATGCGTGTTTATATACCAAAAGACTCTGTAGTCCAGCAAATTTGGGCCCCGCCACCACTTGATTTGACGGCTAATGGCAACGCTTGGATTAAGCGCTAGAAACGCCCGCCCACTGCTGTCGTGTTACTAAAAAAGGGCTGCGCATTGCGTAGCCCTTTTTTCGAACCGGTTAACCCAGTCAATTCACCCTAATTAGTTTACTCGTCTAATTTCCGATTGTTGTTCTACCAAGTCGCCCTCTGGATATAAGGTAGAGTCAACGACAGCCAAGTTATCATTGTCTGCATTAACACTCCATTTCATGGAATTTACGTTGATGGCGGAGTGATGAAGCAAGGATAGTTATTTCTACTACCGATTTATTTGGTCGGCATTTTTTATGAGCTTCTCCTCCACTTAATGCTTACCTCGGCTCCAGCCAGCCTCAGTCAAGGTGTCGTTCCCAAAATTGACCGCCACAGGCTCTAACTCTGTCGCGAAAGTATCGTTCCAGCGGTTTAAAAACCCAAACAATGATATGACGGCCACAATTTCGACGATTTCGCGTTCACCGAAGAAAACTCTTAATGCTTCAAAACTAGCAGGTTCAGTGGCATTCGGCTGCAATGAGGCGTGCCACGCAAAGCGTAAAGCTTCTCGCTCTTTGTCACTGAACAGGGGCGATTTTTCGAACTCAAATACCGCTGCAATTTTCTCTTCTTCAGCCCCAGCGCGATGCGCTGAATGCGCCGTGTGTGCCTGACAATAATCGCAGCCTTGCGCGCGGCTACTGACCAGCGCTATAAGCTGTTTTAGCTGTGAGTCAACCACACCGGTCTGAAGTACCGTAGCACCCAAACCACCAAACGCAGAAAGAAGTTCGGGCCAGTGGCCCATGGTCAACATGCTATTAGGGACAAAACCCATGCTGGATTCTACTAAATCTAAAAGTGGCGCCAATTCGGGTAGTTGTTCCCTATCCTTCATTGAAATTCGGCTCATACAATGACTCCATTGATACTCAACGTTAACATTAGACTGGATCAGCTATTTTGAGCAGCTGCTTACCGACATTCTGGCCGGTATACAGTCGCTGTAAGGTATTAGGAATATTCTCAAACCCTTCTTGCAGATCAACTTGATAAACCATATCACCAGATGCTATCCACCCCATTAGCGCCCCAATAGCTTCCATAGCTCGAGGTAGATAATCCAGGATGATAAAACCCTGCATCCGACCACGATTGGTCACCAGATTCATTAAATTGGACGGCCCCGGCACAGGCTCGGTAGCATTGTAGTTGGCAATACCTCCGCACATAACAACGCGGGAGTACAAATTGAGATGATTCAGCGCGGCTTCCAGTGTCGATCCACCAACATTATCAAAAAAGACGTCCCACTTATCGGGGCAGTGAATGCCGATTTGTTCGTCCACATCCTCGTTTTTATAGTCTATTACTGCATCAAATCCAGCGACTTCCTTTAGCCAAGCACACTTCTCTGGGCCACCAGCAATACCCACCACACGGCAACCCATAAGCTTTGCAATTTGACCCACAATTGAGCCGGTAGCGCCGGCTGCACCAGAGACTAGCACTGTCTCACCTGCCTTCGGCTGACCGTGCTCCAGCAAACCAAAATAGGCTGTCATCCCGGTGATACCCAGAATGGAGAGCATCATTTCTGGCGACACTCCAGGTGGTAACTTATTGATACCAGTAGGCCCCTGACCGGGCGCTACCGCCGCATAGTCTTGCCAGCAACCCGTTGTCTGGACTAGCTCGCCGACCGCAAAATCATTGTGTTTGGAATCTACTACCTGCGAAACAGAACCCGCTCTCATCGTCTCTCCAATTGCCACGGGCGGCAAATAGCCAGGCCGGTCAACCATCCAGTTTCGTTGAGTAGGGTCGAACGAGAAGTATAAATTTTTAACTAACACCTCGCCGTTGCTAATCTCAGGAATAGCAGTTTCGACATACTCAAAGTTTTGGGGGCCAATCATTCCATCTGGTCTCGCAGCCAATAGCCACTGCCGATTTACTGTCATTGTTATCCTCCTTGGGGTCTGTCTA
>Ga0066381_10000130_pt1 | contig 14057 bp, 10 predicted proteins | sample Knorr_S23_td_AAI_FD_70949 | JGI IMG/M metagenome (GOLD analysis project Ga0066381, IMG submission 70949) | Marine microbial communities from Southern Atlantic Ocean transect - Knorr_S23_td_AAIW_ad_876m_LV_B | ecosystem: Environmental > Aquatic > Marine > Oceanic | place: Southern Atlantic ocean... | reverse complement strand
TTTGTTTTATATTATGCTCCAGAAATTCTTCAAACCGCTGGATTTGCAACTTCAGATTCTCTTATGAGTTCGGTATCAATTGGATTTGTAAATTTAATTTTTACTTTGGTTGGACTTAGATTAATTGATAATTATGGTAGGAAAAATTTAATGTTTATAGGTTCCATTGGATATATTATAAGCCTTTTTACAATAGCTATATGTTTTATTTATCAACTTGACCCTTTTGTGTTATTATTTTTTATACTCATTTTTATTTCATCCCATGCTATAGGTCAAGGAACAGTGATATGGGTTTTTATATCTGAAATTTTTCCTAATCATATGCGTGCTAGGGGACAATCATTTGGAAGTGCAGTTCATTGGATTTTTGCAGCATTAATAACAGCAGTTACACCTACTGTAATTAATATTCTTGGAAATAATCCAGGAATGGTATTTTATGGATTTGGAATAATGATGATTTTACAATTGATTTTTGTAATAAAGATGATGCCAGAAACAAAAGGAATATCACTTGAAAAAATAAATTTTTAATAAAGTATTACTTTCCTTTGCCAAATATTTTTCTGAATAGTATGGTTATTGGATCATAAAATCTATCTACAACCCTCTCTTTTAAAGGAATGATTGCATCGTCTGTAATTTGTATTTCTTCTGGACAGACTTCAGTACAACATTTTGTAATATTACACATACCAGCTCCATGATCATTTTTTATATCAGAAATTCTATCAGCTCTATCATAAGGATGCATCTCTAGACTAGCAAGCCTTATCATGAATCGGGGGCCAACAAAATTTTCTTTAGAATCATTATCTCTAATTACATGGCAAACGTTTTGACATAAGTAGCATTCTATACATTTTCTGAAGTGTTGTACTCTGTCAACATCTTTTTGCATCATAACAAAGTCTTTTTTTTTGTCCTTTTCTGAAGGAGAAAATGGAATTATTTTTTCATTCTGTTTATAATTCCAAGATACATCTGAAACTATGTCTTTAATTACAGGAAAAGATTTTAAAGGTGTAATAACTACTGTTTGTTTTTCTTTATATTCATTCATTCTTGTCATACATGCAAGCTTTGGTTTCCCATTAATTTCAACACTACAAGACCCACATTTTCCAGCTTTACAGTTCCATCTACATGCTAAATCATTAGCTTGATTAGCTTGAATTTTAAGAATTGCATCTAGAACAACCATTCCTTCAGTAACTTTACATTTGTAGTTTACTAATTCTCCTCTTTCATCATCTCCTCTATAAATTTTAAAATTCCTTTTACTCATTATGAAATTTTTAATTTATCATGATCAATTTTTACTTCTTTCTCTAGTGCATCAAGTTTAGAATACGCTATTCTTTTTAATTCTGGATCAGGGTTTGATCGTAGAATTTTAGTAGTTTCCATCTTTCCATCTTTATTTTTTTTATTTATGATGTTGTATTTTAACCATTCCTCTCTTTCAGAAGGAAAATCTTCTCTAGTGTGTGCACCTCTACTTTCTTCTCTTATAAGTGCAGATTTAGCTACACTTTCAGCTGATATAAGAAGATTTTTTAAAGCTAGTGCTTCATGCCATCCAGGATTAAATTGACTTGATCCTGGTGCTTTAACATTTTTAAATTTACTTTTTAGTAAATCAATCTCTTTTATACCATTTTCTATTTCTTTTTTTGTTCGAATAATTCCAATATTATACTGCATTGTTTTTTGAAGTTCTTCATGAATAAGGTATGGATTATTACCTTTTTCTCTCAATAAAATAGATGTTGCTTCTTGTATAATTTTTCTTATGTCATTATCATCAATTTTAGGCATAGAACTAATTTTTTTTGCATATTTAGTAGCTTGAATACCTGATAGATTTCCAAATACTAGAAGATCTGATAAAGAATTTCCCCCTAATCTGTTTGCTCCATGCATTCCTCCAGCGGCTTCTCCGCAAGCAAACAATCCATCTACATTAGTCATAGTAGTTTCAGCATCAACTTTAATTCCTCCCATGAAATAATGGCATGTTGGTCCAACTTCCATTGGTTCTTTAGTTATATCAAGTTCAGCAAGTATTTTGAATTGGTGATACATTGATGGTAGTTTCTTTTTAATATCTTCAGAACTTCTTTCTGTAGCAATATCTAGATATGCTCCTCCATGTTTTGATCCTCTACCAGCTTTAACTTCAGTATTTATAGCTCTAGCAACAACATCTCTTGTGAGAAGTTCAGGTGGTCTTCTAGCATCTTTGTCACCGTTTAACCATCTAGTTGCTTCTTCTTCAGTGTCAGCTGTTTCATTGGAGAATTTTTCAGGAATGTAGTCAAACATAAATCTTTTTCCTTCACTGTTTTTTAAAATACCACCTTCTCCTCTAACTCCCTCAGTTACAAGGATTCCTTTTACAGATGGTGGCCATATCATTCCCGTCGGGTGAAATTGACTAAATTCCATATCTAATAGTTCAGCTCCTGCCTCATATGCCATTCCGTATCCATCACCAGTATATTCCCAGCTATTTGAAGTTATTTCCCATGCCTTTCCAGCTCCTCCAGTAGCAAAAATTAGAGATTTTGTTTCAAAAATTATAAATTCTCCTGTTTCTCTATACATGCAAACTATTCCTGAAATTTTTCCTGATTTATCTTTAAGTATATCAAGAGCAGTGCATTCCATTTGTATATCTATACCTTGATGAATTCCATGATCTTGTAAGGTCCTAATCATTTCAAGTCCAGTTCTGTCTCCAACATGTGCTAGCCTTGGATACCTGTGACCTCCAAAATTTCTTTGATTTATTAAGCCTTTTTTTGTTCTATCAAATACTGCTCCCCAGTGCTCTAGTTCTCTTACTCTTTTAGGAGAATTTTTTGCATGAATTTCAGCCATTTTCCAATTATTAAGCATTTTTCCACCCCGCATAGTATCTCTAAAATGAATTTTCCAATCATCTCTATTATCAACATTTCCTAGTGCTGCTGCCATTCCTCCCTCAGCCATAACAGTATGAGCCTTTCCAAGTAAAGACTTACAGACTAAACCAACTCTTGTTTTATTATCTTGAGATGCAGAAATTGCAGCTGATAAACCAGCACCTCCCGCACCAATAATTAGCACATCAAATTGCATTCTTTTTATGTCTGAAATATCTAACATAATATTATATTTCCCATGTGTTTAAATCATTAATAATTCCCATTGATACAAGTCTTACGTAAACGTCAGCAAACCCAACCCATATAAGACTTAACCATGCAAATAATTCATGTCTTCTATTTAGCATAGTAACTATTTTCCAACTATTATGAGAAACTTGATCTCGATAGAGGCTACATGAATAGCAATCAAAATTTCCACCAACTAGATGTCTTAAGGAATGACATCCAAAAACATAACATCCAAGTAAAATAGGATTTATTAAGAGTATTATACTTCCTACACCAACTCCAAAATTTCCATTATTAAAAAATGATATATAAGCATCATAGCTAAGAATAAAACATAGTATAACTGCAAAATACATTGTATATCTGTGAATGTTTTGAAAAATAAGAAGACCAGTTTCTCCCTTATATTCTTCACCAGTTAATTTTGATGGAATTCCTTTTACTGGTTGTATTGAACAAGCAGGTGGAGACCATGTAAAAGCTCTATAATAAGCTTTTCTATAATAGTAGCAAGTAAATCTAAAAGAAAGTGGAAATATTAAAATTAACCATGCTGGTGATTGGCCAGGAAGCCAACTTAACCATTTAGGCCATAAACCTAAAAGCGCATGATTTATTGGGGGAATTCCTGGTTTTGTAGAGTCTATAAATACTGTTGGGGAATAAAAGGGAGATAAGTAACCTCCAAATCCTTCGTTTCCAGCACTCCACCAAAAATATTCACCTTGCCATGCAGCCCATGTAGAGTATATTATAAAACTTAATAAACCTAAAAGAACAAGAAGTGGTGATATCCACCATTTATCATCTCTAAGTTTGTTTGTTAGTATATTATTTTTATTCATTAAGTAGATTAATCTCAACAAAGATATATCTCGATATTTTTGTTGCAAAAGAATTTAAAATAATTAAAGTTATAATTTAATATCTGACTATTTTTATTTATAATAATTAGAATTTTAAAATTAATTTTTTGCATATATTTTAATGAGAAAAATATTTCTTTTTGTTAATGTATTCTTTTTGTTAATTAATCAGATAAAATCACAAGATACGGTCTTATTTGCAACGTATAATTTATTAAGATTTGATGCTGAAACCGATAGGAATACTTATTTTAAAAAAGTTACAGATCATATTAATGCTGATGTATACATTACTCAAGAACTTAGTAATGAAGGTGGATTAAATAATTTTTTAGATAATGTATTAAATAATTCAGATAATAAATATGAAGCTGCAGTTTTTATAAATGTCCCTGAAACAGATATTGATCAAGCATTATTTTATAATAAAAATAAGTTTGATTTTATATCAACTTCAAAAATAGATGGTGATCCTAGACCTATTATGATATTTAGATTAAGACATAAAATAACAAACACAGAATTTGTGATTTTTAATATGCACTTAAAAGCCAGTAGTGGTTCTAGTAATGAAGAAAAACGTAGAATTCAAATATCTCAATTAAAAGATTATACTTCACAAATGGATAATGAATTTTTTTATATAGCTGCTGGAGATTTTAATATATATTCTACAGAAGAGCCAGCTTATAAGGAATTTTTTTTAGAGTCAAATACCGGTTTTGGAAAATTTAATGATTTAATATTAGGAGGAGGAAAGTATAACGACCCCTTATATGCAAGTATTCATACTCAATCTACAAGAATATTTCAATTTGGAGGAGGAGCAAATGGAGGACTTGATGATCGATTTGATTATATTTTGTTTTCGGACTCTTTAATAAGAAGTAATAAGATCTTTACAATTGAAAATAGTTATACTGTTATTGGAAATGATGGAAATCATTATAATATGGCTCTTAATACTATACCAAATAATGTAGTTAATGAAGAAATAGCAAATGCTTTACATGATGCTTCTGATCATTTACCTGTAACTACCAAAATTGTATTTAGTAATGAAAGTATTGTTGTTAACAATAATCCTCCAGTAGTTTCAGACACTGTATTTACAATTTCAGAAAATCCTAATAATGGAGTTGTTATTGGAAAATTAAATGCATTTGATTCTGATAATGATCTATTATCATACAAAATTTTATCTGGAAATGATATGGAAATTTTTCAAATTAGTCATCAATCAGGACATATTTTGGTGAAAGAAGGTAGTTATATTAATTATGATAATTATCAGTCTTTTTTACTTCTTATTGAAGTTTCAGATGGAGAACTTTCTGATAGTGCTCAAGTACAAATTAACGTTATAGAAAATTCTATTTTATCAATTGAAAAGTTGATATCAGAAAATATAAAAATTTATCCAAATCCTATCATTAATAATTTAATTATTGAGTCTGCTAATAATAAATTGATTACTATTAGAATTTATTCTTTAAATGGTGAGGAAGTATTTTATAATGATTTACACTCATTAAATAATAAATTAGATATTTCAAGTTTATCTTCGGGTTTATATATATTAAAAATTAATATGAATAATGTTTCTAGAAAAATTAGAATTATAAAAAAATGAACATTAAGATTATATTATTATTTATCATTTTTTTATTAATTATTCACATTAATTTATTTGATCAAATTATTTTTTCAAGTTCTCTGATTAGTAAAAATAATTCAAATTTTTAATATTATAAGACATCTATATACAGTAAAAAGTATCTCTATAATCAGTCTGGAAGATATAAAGGCTATCCTTTTAGAAGTTTTGTTGGGGGTAGTTTTTTAGATGGATATAGTGATCATTTGTCAGTTTATATTCTTTTAATAAAAGAAGTGAAGTGATAATTTTTTCCTATTTTAATCGTTAATATATTTGATAGAATGTTTAAAAAAATAATCTTTTTTCTATTCGTATTATTACTAGTGAAATACGATGTTTTTTCAACTCATATAAGAGCTGGAGAAATTATTGCAAAAAGAATATCTACAACTAGTTTAACCTATGAATTTACTATAATTGGTTATACTGATACTGGTTCTGAAGTTGAGTTTGGAGGTGGAATTTTTTATTTTGGAGATGGAAATGTTCTAGAAGTATTGGATGAGGGTGCATTGACAAGTCAGAAAATTCTTCTAGATAATCAGGTGGCTCTTAATTTATTTACAATTGTTCATACTTTTCAAGCACCCGGAAGGTATGTTGTAAGTTATTATGAGCAAAATAGAAATAATGGAATATTGAATATGGAAAATTCTGTAGATACTCCTTTTTTTATTGAAACTGAAATACTTATTGATCCATTTTTTGGTCAGAACAATACCCCAATACTTTTAATTCCACCTATTGATAATGGAATTATGGGTATAAGATATATTCATAATCCTGGAGCATATGATCCTGATGGAGATAGTTTGTCATATGAAATTGTTATTCCTATGCAAGAAAAAGAATATGAAGTTACTAATTATCGTTTTCCAAATGCTGAAGAATTTTATAGTGATTATGCTAAGGGAAATGAGAGTGGACTTGGACCACCAACTTTTACTCTTGATTCTATAGTAGGTGATTTGGTTTGGGATGCACCAGGTGCAGAAGGTGAATATAATTTTGCTTTTCGAGTAGTTGAATGGAGAAAGGTTGCGGATATTTGGTATAAGTTAGGTCATGTAACTAGGGATATGCAAGTATTTATTATAGATGCTAATAATGAAAGGCCTATTTTAGAGGCTATGGATCCTATTTGTGTAGACGCAGGAACATTAATTATTGATACTATTGTAGGTTATGATCCAGATAATAATGATGTTAAGATTCAAGCATTTGGTGGTCCATTTGAATTTATATCTTCACCGGCTTCCTATAATCCTAATCCTGCATCGTTTACTAAGTCACCTACACAATTATTTTTTGAATGGCAAACAAATTGTAATCATGTAAGACAAAGACCTTATGATGTACAATTTAAAATTAGCGATAAACCAAGTTATGGTCCTAATCTAGTGGAATTTATGACTTGGCAAATACAAATAGTTCCTCCTGCTCCAACTGGGTTATTAGTTGATATATTACCTGGTAGAAATGCATCATTAAATTGGGATCTATATTCATGTGAAAATGCTTCAATTATTCAGGTATGGAGAAGAATTGGAAGTTATGAATTTATTCCTGATAATTGTGAGGTTGGAATGCCTGCAGGATCAGGATATGAATTGATTGGTGAGGTTGATGGAAATACAATAACTTTTATAGATTCAAATGATGAGAAAGGACTTACTCCAGGGTCTAAATATTGTTATAGGTTACTTGCTGAATTTCCTCTTCCTGAAGGTGGTATTAGTTATGTCTCTGAAGAAGTATGTATAATATTGGAGGCGGATGCCCCAATTATTAATAATGTAAGTATTGAGAATACTACTACTGAAGATGGTGATATACAAGTTAATTGGTTTCCACCATTAACTTTGGATCCTGTTATATACCCAAAACCATATAAGTATAAAATTAGAAGATATGATGGATTTATCGGAAAAGAGAATGAATTTGAATATTCAATCATGATGTTAGATACTTTTTTTATTGATCAATTAGCAAATACTCTTAATAATACATATAATTATGAAGTTGAGGTATTTGATTTCGAAGAAAATACTATAGATTTTTCCGCTCAAGTATCATCAGTAAGACTTGAACTTCAAGGAAAGCAGTTAAGTATAGATTTAAGTTGGAATTTTGATGTTCCTTGGTCAAATAGTACTATTGACTTTCCAATGCATTATATATATAGAAATAATGTTAGTGGGAGTGCTAGTGAAGAATTTATTTTAATTGATTCAGTAAATGTTATTCAAAATGGATTTAATTATACGGATAATGGGTTATTTGAAGGAATTGAATTAAATGAAAATTTATTTTATTGTTATTACGTAATTACTTCTGGCTCATATGAGAATGATTCACTACCAAAATCATTAGAGAATGGGTATCAAATATTCAATAAATCTCAAAAAATATGTGCTCAGACAAATGATTTGCTGTCGCCTTGTCCCCCAGTTGATTTTAAAATATCAGATCAGTTTATATGTGAAAATTATTTTATTGACAAGTCTTGTGAATTAAAAGATTTTGAAAATAGAATAGAGTGGGAGTTAGATGATAGTGAATGCTCTTTAGATTCAAAAATTTATAATGTTTATTTTTCTGATAATGGGGTAAATAACTTTAAAGTAATTGCTTCTATTTCTGAGAATTATTATTTGCATAAAGACTTAACAAATTTGAAAGGTTCTTATTTTATTACTGCTCTTGATAGGTCAGGTAATGAAAGTATTCCATCAGATACTGTTCATAGAGATAATTGTCCTTACTATTTATTACCAAATGTTTTTACCCCAAATGAAGATGGTAAAAATGATTTTTTTACTCCTTTTTATTCTGATGGTTCAATTCCAAATTTTGATTATAACAAATGCCCAAGATTTGTTAAAAGTGTAATATTTAATGTTTTTGATAGGACAGGTGTTAAATTATTTTCATATAATTCTCTAGAGGATGTTGAAAATGGTATTTATATTAATTGGGACGGAAAAGATTTTGATGGTAAAGATTTAGCTAGTGGAACGTATTATTTTACAGCGGATGTAATTTATGATATTCTTGATAAAGAAAATGATCAAAAACAAATAAAGGGATGGGTTCAGATATTGAAATAAGTAAGAGTGTTATTTTATTTGATGGATATTGTAATCTTTGTAATAGTCAAGTAAATTCTATTTTAAGATTAGATTCTAAGAAATTTTTTTATTTTTCTAATCTAGATTCTTCATTTTCAAAAAAAGTTATTAAAGAAAATAAAGTTGAATCTTTAGAAGGAAATACAATAATATTATATCATAATAATAAAATTATTATAAAATCTGATGCAGCAATTAAGATAGCATATTTATTAGGAGGTTTTTGTAAAATTTTTATAATATTTAAATTTTTCCCAAATTTTATAAGGGATGGGATTTATGATGTTATTTCTAGAAATAGATATCACTGGTTTGGAAAATCTGATTCGTGTTATATTCCAAAAAAAGAAATACTAGATCGATTCATTAATGGTTAACATATTTAAGTATTTTTGATAAAAATCGATGTTATGAAAGCAATTTTATTTCCAGGTCAGGGGTCACAATATGTAGGAATGGGAAAAGATCTTTATGAGTCTAGTGATCTGGCAAAAAAATTGTTTAGATTATCTAATTCTATTTTAGGTTTTGATATTTCAGATGTAATGTTTAATGGCTCTGCAGAAGATTTAAAAAAAACAGATATAACTCAACCTGCAATTTTTATTCATTCTACAGTATTATTTAATATTAATAGTATAAACGCAGATGCCTATGCTGGGCATTCATTAGGTGAGTTTTCAGCTTTATCGTGTTCTGGAAGTTTGATTTTTGAAGATGCATTAAAATTAGTATTTATAAGAGCAAGAGCTATGCAGAAAGCATGTAAAAATAATGAAACTACTATGGCTGCAATTTTAGGATTAGATGATGCATTTGTTAATAGTGTATGTGATAAGATCCCTAATGTTGTACTTGCAAATTATAATTGTCCCGGTCAAATTGTAATTTCAGGATCTAAAAACTCAATTGATAAAGCATGTAAATCTATAAAAGAAATTGGAGGAAAAGCGATTATTTTGCCTGTAGGAGGTGCATTTCATTCATCTTATATGGAATCGGCAAAAAAAGAATTAGAAGATGCTATTACGAGTTTAAAATTTAATGAACCGGATAAGCCTATATATCAAAATTTTGATGCAAATCCACATTTAGATATTGAAAAAATAAAAAAAAATCTTATAAATCAATTAATTTTTCCTGTTTTATGGACACAGACTATTAATAAATTAATAGCTGATAATTATAAATCATTTATTGAATGTGGTCCTGGAAGAGTTTTACAAGGACTTGTTAAGAAAATTAATAGAGATATGGATGTTTCTTCAATTTAATATACACTTATGAAAAGAATGCTTAAGGAAAATAGTTTAAAAAATAAATCAATATTAGTTACAGGAGGTGGTTCAGGACTTGGTAGGTCTATGGTTGAATATTTTTATGAGTTAGGTGCTAATATAATAATAACAAGTAGAAGAGAAAATTTACTCAATAAAGTTGCAAAAGAAATAAGTAGTTCGAAAAAAGGAAAAATTCTTCCAGTAGCATGTGATGTTAGAAATATAGATGAAGTAAATAATGTTATTAAAAAATCCTTTGATGAGTTTGGTAAAGTTGATTGTCTTGTTAATAATGCTGCAGGAAATTTTATTAGTCCAACAGAAAGACTTTCAACTAGAGCATTTGATGCTATAATAGATATAGTTTTAAAGGGTACAATAAATTTTACATTGACCCTTGGAAAAAAATGGATTAAAGAAAAGATTGATGCTAATGTTTTAAATATTATTACAACTTATGCATGGACTGGATCTGGTTATGTTGTTCCTTCTGCCTGTGCAAAAGCTGGTGTTTTATCAATGACTAGGTCTCTTGCTGTTGAATGGGCGAAGTATAATATTAGATTAAATGCTATTGCTCCTGGTCCTTTTCCAACTAAAGGTGCATGGGATAGATTATTACCAGGAGATCTTAAAGAAAAATTTGATCCTGCAAAAAAAGTACCAGTGGGAAGGGTAGGTGAGCACCATGAGCTTTCTAATTTAGCTGCTTATTTAGTATCTGATTTTTCATCTTATATAAATGGTGAAGTTATAACTATTGATGGTGGAGAATGGTTAAAGGGAGCTGGTCAGTTTAATAATTTAGAATTAGTAACTCCAGAAATGTGGGATTTTTTTGAAATGATGAGAAAAAAATAAATGCCAAAATATAAAAGACATTTAGTAACAGCTGCACTTATATATGCAAATGGTCCAATTCATATTGGTCATTTAGCGGGGGCTTATATACCGGCAGATATATATGTTAGATTTTTAAGATCTAAGGGTGAAGATGTGAAATTTGTAAGTGGCACTGATGAACATGGAGTGCCTATTACTTTTCAGGCAAGAAATGAAAAATCTACTCCTAAGAAAATTGTAGATCATTATTATAAAATAATTAATGATTCCTTTAAAAAATTTGGTATAAGTTTTGATATTTATTCAAGGACTTCTAATAAATCTCATCATGATACTAGCTCTGAATTTTTTTTAAATCTTTATAATAAAAAATTATTTGATGAAATTGTATCTTTTCAATATTATGATGAAATTGAAAGTCAATTTTTGTCTGATAGATATATCTCAGGAGAGTGTCCTTCGTGTAAATATGAAAATGCATATGGAGATCAGTGTGAGCAATGTGGAAAAACTTTAAGTCCTTTAGATTTAAAAAATCCTATTTCAAAACTTTCAGGAAATAAACCAATTTTAAAGGAAACTATAAACTGGTTTCTCCCTATGGATAAATTACAATCTAAAATTGAAAATTATATTAATAAACATAAAGATTGGAAGACCAATGTTCTAGGACAATGCAAATCATGGTTAAAAGAGGGTTTAAAACCTAGGGCTATGACTAGAGATTTGGACTGGGGTGTTAAAGTACCATTGCCAAATACCGAAGGAAAAGTTTTATATGTTTGGTTTGATGCTCCTATTGGTTACATAACTGCAACAAAAGAGCTTATGAAAGATGATTGGGAGAAATATTGGAAAGATTCTGATACAAGGTTAGTTCATTTTATTGGGAAAGATAATATAGTTTTTCATTGTATTATTTTTCCTATGATGTTGATGGAACATGGTGAATATATACTTCCTGATAATGTTCCAGCAAATGAATTTATGAATTTAGAAGGAGAAAAAATATCAACTTCAAGAAATTGGGCTGTTTGGCTTCATGAGTATCTTATTGATTTTCCTGACATGCAAGATGAATTGAGATATTGTCTTATTACCAATCTTCCTGAAACTAAGGATAGTGATTTTACGTGGAAAGATTTTCAGGCTAAAAATAATAATGAGTTAGTATCAATTTTTGGTAATTTCATAAATAGGGTTGTGGTATTAATAGATAAATATTTTGATGGAAAAGTACCTGAAAATTTAAAATCAACAAAAAGTGATAAAGAAATTTTTCATAAAATAGAAAACATTAAGTCTAAAATTGAAACATCTATTGAGAAGTATAGATTTAGAGAAGCGATGAGCTTGATAATTGATTTATCTAGACTTGGTAATAAATATTTGGCAGATACTGAACCATGGAAAATCATTAAAACAGATGAAGATAGAGTTAAATCTATACTTTATACTTCAATTCAAATTGTTGCTAATATTGCAATATTATGTAAGCCTTTACTACCATTTACTTCAATTAAAATATTTAAACTTTTAGATATTTTATCTAAATCATGGAATGATTCATCTAATAATCTTATTCAACCTGGTCATAAACTTGGAGAAACAAATCATATTTTTTCAAAAATTGAAGATAGTGTAATTGATAATCAAATAGAAAAACTTAAATTGGCTATAAATGATAAAAAGGAGAAGATAATGAAGCTAAAAGAAACTATTGAATTTGATGAATTTTCAAAAATTGATTTAAGAATTGCTACCGTCATAGAAGCAGAAAATGTACCAGAATCTGAAAAATTATTAAAATTAATTGTTGATACAGGTATTGATAAAAGAGTGGTTTTAAGTGGAATATCAAAATATTATAAACCAGAAGATATATTAAATAAACAAGTTATGATTTTGGTAAATTTAAAACCAAGAAAAATGATGGGAATTGAAAGTCAAGGAATGTTATTGCTTGCTGAAAATCCTGATGGTTCCCTTAGATTAATGCATCCCGATACTAAAGCTACTAATGGATCAGTTATTGTTTAATTATACTTATTCATACTTCTATTAATTCCTTCATAACAAAATGACATAATTATTTTGATTGAATTTTGAATATTTATTTCTAAATCTTTCATTTCATTTTTTGAAAAATTTTCTAATACATAATTAGATTGATTTCCTTTTATGAATTCATTTCCTATTCCAAATCTTAGTCTTGGATAATTGTTAGAATTTAATGATTCATTTATATTTTTTAATCCATTATGACCTCCATCACTACCATTTTTTTTTATTCTAAGCTTTCCATATTTCAGAGAAATATCATCAAGAACAATTAATAAATTTTCATTTTTTATTTTTAATTTATCAGACCAATATTTTACTGTTCTTCCACTATTATTTACATAATTGGATGGTTTTATAAGGTGGATTGATCTTCCTTTAAATTTTATTAAAGAATAATCTCCAAGTCTCTCTGATTTAAATGCAGATTTAAATTTAGATGCTAGGTAATCAAGAATTAAAAAACCAATGTTATGTCTAGTTAATTCGTATTGTGGTTCTATATTTCCTAAACCAACTATTAAGTACTTCATTGAGAAAAAGTTTAGTATATAAATTTATACTAAACTTTCAACTCTTTTTAATATTTCTTAGTCTTTAGATTCTTCTTTTTTATCTCCTTCTGAATCTTTTGATTTTGTTTTGTCACCTTCTTTTCCATCTTTAGTACTTTCTTTATCACCTTCTTTAGTACCTTCAGTTCCTTCTTCACCTTCAGTTCCTTCTTCTACTTCTTCTTCTACTTCTTCTTCTTCTTCAATTGTTACTCTAGGTATATTGACAGAGACAACACTAACTAATGGACTATTTAAGATTTCATATTGTTTACTTAGGATATCTTCAACTTTAATGCTTTTTCCTAATTCTAGATGACTAATGTCTATTTCTATAAATTCTGGCATATTTTTTGGATATGCTAAAATAGATAATTTTCTTATTCTTGTTAATATTTTACCACCTTGAAGAACACCAGGAGAATTTCCTAAAAATTTAACAGGAATTTCCATTTTTATTTTTTTATTTTCACTAAGTTCTAGAAAGTCAGCATG
>Ga0066381_10000127_pt1 | contig 14167 bp, 13 predicted proteins | sample Knorr_S23_td_AAI_FD_70949 | JGI IMG/M metagenome (GOLD analysis project Ga0066381, IMG submission 70949) | Marine microbial communities from Southern Atlantic Ocean transect - Knorr_S23_td_AAIW_ad_876m_LV_B | ecosystem: Environmental > Aquatic > Marine > Oceanic | place: Southern Atlantic ocean... | reverse complement strand
TTAATGTCTATATTAAACTAGGGGTGCAACGGTAAAAAGAGCTCACCGGCAGGCTAACTATGAAGCGGACGTTGGTTGACACTTAAAGGGCGAGATGCACCTTAAATAAAACTTTTTGTGAAAGGGCGCTGCTTTAAGTGCCCGCTATTGAGACCTGATGAACGACACCAGTATTACTTTAAAACGTCATCTCAGGAACGTGATCCGGCACTACAAGCTCTCCACCGGTAAGATTTATAATCTCTTCAATGCTTACCCCGGGGGCTCGTTCACGCAAAATAAACTTGCCGTCTTCGATGTCCATCAGAGCAAGGTCGGTCAGCACGCGTCTTATGCAGCCTTTACCTGTGAGTGGCAGGGTGCATTCAGACAACAGTTTAGACTGCCCAGATTTTGATGCATGGGTCATGGTGACAATAATATTGTCAGCACCTGCAACTAAATCCATCGCTCCACCCATGCCTTTAATAAGCTTACCGGGAATCATCCAGGACGCTATATTACCTTGGCAATCCACCTCAAAGGCTCCCAATACGGTGAGGTCAACATGACCACCGCGAATCATGCCGAAAGAGTCGGCAGACGAAAAGATAGCAGCACCCTCAACCATGGTGACAGTTTGCTTGCCAGCATTAATTAGATCTGCGTCGATCTCTTCTTCCAGCGGGAATGGGCCCATGCCGAGCAGTCCATTTTCCGATTGCAGCACGACCTGCATATCACTGGGGATGTAATTAGCCGCCAAGGTGGGAATGCCTATCCCAAGGTTGACGTAGTAGCCGTCCTGAAATTCTTGGGCGACGCGTTGAGCCAGTTGTTCGCGGGTCAAAGCCATGTCTAATTCCCCTTATGCGGTGCGCACTGTGCGCTGTTCAATAGTTTTCTCAAATGTGCCCTGGATTAGGCGATTAACATAGATGCCCGGCAGATGAATTTCATCGGGGTCTAGTTGACCTACCTCAACAATTTCTTCAACTTCCACGACCGAAATTTTACCAGCGGTAATCGCCATTGGATTGAAGTTGCGAGCGGTCTTTCGAAACATTAAGTTGCCGTGACGGTCAGCTTTCCATGCTTTGGCAATGGAAAAGTCACCGTTGAGTGCTTCTTCGAGAATGTAGTGGCGGCCATCAAACTCTCGTACTTCCTTGCCTTCGCCAACGGGTGTGCCATAGCCAGTAGCGGTATAGAAGGCAGGGATGCCAGCTCCTCCGGCGCGCATTTTTTCAGCCAGCGTGCCCTGCGGTGTAAGCTCTACTTCTAATTCGCCGTTCATCATCTGCGCTTCAAACAAGGCGTTCTCACCGACATAGGAGGCAATCATTTTCTTGATCTGTTTATCTTCTAGGAGTAGGCCAAGACCGAAGCCGTCAACGCCCGCATTATTGGAGGCAATGGTCAGACCTTTTGTGCCTTTGCGTTTTATTTCTTTAATGAGGTTCTCTGGTATTCCACACAGGCCGAATCCTCCGGCGATGATGGTCATATCATCTTCAAGGCCCGCTAGGGCCTCTTCGTAGCTGGTTACCACTTTGTCAAATCCGGACACAGTACACTCCTGCTATTTATATTTTTTAGGTAAGGATTGCTCAGAATGCTAGAAAATATTATATTTAACAAGTTGTAATTTTATATTAATTAATAAGGTTAAACTATTAATGGCGGTGTCCATCAATCAAGTTATTGCGTTCAGTACCGTTGCTCGCACTGGAAGTTTCGCCGAGGCTGCGATCCAATTACATCTATCGCAACCGGCGCTCAGTATCGCTATTAAAAACCTAGAGGAAGCCTTAGGCGGGAAACTGCTCGCACGCACGACGCGATCGGTAGCTCTCACGCCAGAGGGGAAAGCATTTTATCCCGTTGCTCGACGCTTGCTGTCCGATTGGGAGCAATCTCTTCAAGATGTGCGCAATCACTTTACTCTGCGTCGTGGCAAGCTGGACATAGCAGCTATGCCGACCTACACCATTAATCGATTGCCAAAAATACTTGCCAGTTTTCATCAGCAATACAAAGATATCCATGTCACGGTGCACGATGTAATTGCCGAAAGTGTGGTCGACATGGTGCGAGAAGGTCGCTGTGAGTTGGGTGTTACCTTTGAGCCTAGTGATGCGCCAGACCTTGCTTTCGAAGCCTTATTTAAGGATCGATTTATCGCTATTCTTCCCTCCAAGCACCCACTGCTAGCAAAATCACAATTGCGTTGGTCTGACCTGCTTGCTTACCCACACATTAGTCTGCAACGTCCGGCCGGAACCAGAGCGCTAATCGATCAAGCCTTGGCGGCAAAAGATCTGGTGCTGACACCCGCATTTGAATCACACCAACTGGTGAGTGTTGGTCGCATGGTCAGTGAAGGTCTAGGGTTGAGTGTGGTACCAAGCACCAGTCAAAACCAAATGGAAGAAATGGGCCTGCACTGTCGCGCAATTTCCTCCCCTATAATAACGCATCAGTTGGGCATCATTAAGCGAAGACAGCAAGAGCTTTCAGTGGCGGCACAGGCGATGGAGGTGCTGGTTAGGGCCATCGACATCTAATCCGGCGCCGGCCAGACTCATTATTTTCCCTAGGGTCAAGCCTTGTAAATTACAATAAGTCTTCCAGCGATTCGAGTACTTTGTCCCCGAATTCTGTTGTACTCAATAAGGTGCTGGCTGAACCCGCCGAGGACAGGTCACCTGTCGAAAACCCTGACTCAAAGACCCTTTGCATCGCTTGCCAAACGGCTTTTGCTTCCTCGGTCATCCCGAAACTCATGTCGAGCATCAAGGCAACTGAGCCAATCATCGAATAGGGGTTGGCAAGATTTTTACCGGCAATATCAGGCGCAGACCCGTGCGATGGCTCGTAGTACGCTTTCTCCGGACCTATACAAGCAGAGGGCATTAAGCCTAGTGACCCTAAAATGCCACCGGCCTGATCGCTTAAAATATCACCAAACATGTTTTCCATAACCATCACATTAAATTGGCAGGGGTTTAAACAAAGATGCGTGGCCGCTGCGTCCACCAGCATATGGACAACGCGCACTTCCGGATAATCTAGAGCGACCTCTTCTAATACTTCGTTCCATAATACCGACGAGATCAACACATTACTCTTGTGAATATTGTGCAATACCTTTTTCCGTTTCATGGACTCTTTAAAGGCGACGACAAGAATCTGACGAATCTGCTGCTCGTCATAATCTAGGCTCTCCTTGACATAGCGTAACCCTTCTTTGGTTTCACCGCGCTCCTTGCCGCCAAAATACAATCCGCCAATCAACTCACGTATCAGCATAATATCAATACCTTCGCCCACGATCTCAGGCTTGAGTGGAGAAAAATGTGCCATACCTTTTGGTAGTGAGATCGGACGGAAGTTGGCGTAGGTATTCAATCGACGGCGCATGGGCAACAGTGCGCCGCGCTCTGGACGCTCTTCCACTGGTATCTTTTCAGATTCTTCATAACTTAGTCCAATCGGGCCCTTTAATATCGCGTCAGCTTCGTCGCACACTTTTTTAGTCGCGTCGGGAAAAGCCTTGCCTGTCGAAAAATAAGCAGCGGCACCAAACTCAGCTTCTTCGCAGGAAAAAACGACGTCACGCTTTTGCTCAATCAGCCGTAATACGCGCAGCGCTTGTTGCGTAATCTCAGGGCCAATTCCGTCACCCGCCAATACTGCTACTTTATAAGTTCCTGCCATGATTACTTCCTGCAAATTTTTATAGGTGTTCATTGTAAGAAGCACCCGCATCTATGGCAAATTTAATGGGATAAAAACTCAACCTCTAATAACTCAATTAGAAGGGGAAACTAATAGTGAGATATAGCAACGTTAGATCTTTAGCGACGTAAAGAATGTCCTTTATTAGTCAATTAATACAACAGGCTTACGCAATTAATTTAAACTTGTTGGGATTCTGGTTGCATAGTAAAATATTGGCGCATCACCCCATTTTTGAGATTCTCCCGTATGGTCCATTGCCGTTAGCAGTGCCGTAGTAGATGTTAGTTTTAGACTTGGGTTTCGGCTAAACGATTTTTATCCATAAGAGCGACAGAGATCCTCTTCTTGTCGCTAAAAACGCTACTAATAGCACCATAATGATATTTGTGAGTATGACTAGAAATAAGAGGTTTTCCATTGAGCAGATATTTTCAAGATCGTTCTAGAGGCCAAAACAAGAGAGCACGAACACGCGGCGTGCTAATTGACAGTGGGTTGGAAATTTTTGGGCAGAAGGGCATCATTAATGCCCGTCTTGACGATATTACAAAATTTGCCGGCCTGTCAAATGCAACTTTTTACAATCATTTTCAGGACAAGAACGACTTGGTTTCTGCGGTCGCTATGGCCATCGGTGCAGAACTTGTAGCGGCTATCGATGAACAGGTTGTTGACACCGAAAATGCGGCAATTCGCTTGGTCGTTTCAACTAATATCGCGATGCGCGCTGCCCTTCAGCACGAGAGGTGGTGCCATGTAATTGCGGCATCATTTTTCTATGGTCCGGAGGGGGTTATTGACGTAAGCGGCTACTTAAAAATTTATGTTGATACCGGTATAGCACAGGGTGTTTTTAAAACAACGTCTGATAGGTTCCAATTAAACCAGTTGGCTTCGGTGTTTATTTCGGGTCTAGGTCTAGTGGGATTGAACAAGAATAATTTGAGCATTGTTGACCGAACTTCGGAGAATCTACTACGTTTATTGGGTGTGACTCCGGTCATGGCATCTGCCGTCCTTAAGAAGGCCCAAGCTTTTTATCGCTAAAGCCAAAACCAAGCGAGGTTATGATTTATCAACAATAAGGAGGCTTGAGTGAGTAGATATTTTCAGGATCGCGCTGTAATTCAAAAAAAAGGCGCGCACACGAGGCCTATTGTTTGATAGTGCGCTGGATGTGTTTGCCCAGAGAGGTATAAGTAATACGAGTATAGAGAATATTACGGAATTTATTGGAGTGACCCATACAACCCTTTATAACCACTTTAAAGACAAAGATGAGTCTCGCTATGTCTCTGTCTATAGAGCTTGTATCGGCTTCCGAGGAGAAAATTGCTGGCATCGAAAATGCGCCAATACGTATTGCCGTAGCAGCTAGTACCCTGTTGCAAGTTGCTAATAAGAACAAGAAATGGGCTACATTTTTTGGGCAAGCATCTTACTTGGTTCCGGGGGAATATTTGAGCGTAGGCGGCTTTGTACTAGCAGATATTAAGAAAGGTATAGAGCAGGGTTATTTTACCGCTACACCTGACCTGTTTCAGGTTAATCAATTGGCTTCGGTGTTTATTTCAGGTGTGCAGGCATTGGGCAAGGGTGATGAAAGTATTATCGACCGAACTGCGGAGAATATGTTGAGTATACTAGGCATGAGCCGGGCTGAGGCATCTGCCATCGTTGACAAGGCGCAAGCTTTCCTCCGTTAAATTGGAATTCTACCAGCGTCCATTGCCCTTACATATAAGCAGCGCAAAGGGGTCTCTCACCCCTTCTTACTTGAAATGCCTAAAGCGTGAATTTAGTTAATGTCTAATAACGGCTTAGCAACAAGTCGCGTTGCCATAGTAATTCTTTTGGCATGTGGTCCCACAGCTTAAGGAACAATTCTTCATGACCCAGAGCCTGGGATTTTAAGGCCTCGCCATCGACTTTCATCAATTCATCCCAGTCGTCTTTAGTGAAATCTAAGCCGTCCCAATCTAAGTCGTCATAGCTAGGCATCCAACCCAAAGGGGTTTCTTTGGCCTGAGCTAAACCATTAACGCGTTCAACGATCCATTTCAGCACTCGCGCATTTTCTCCAAAACCAGGCCACATAAATTTACCCTGTGCGTTTTTTCGAAACCAGTTAACATGAAATATACGAGGTGGTTCGTTAATGACTTTGCCGATCTTGAGCCAGTGACGAAAGTAATCACCCATGTGATAACCGCAGAAAGGTAGCATGGCAAATGGGTCCTGACGCATACTGCCTATTTTACCCTCAGCAGCAGCAGTTTGCTCAGAGCCAACTGTGGCGCCAATATACACACCATGCTGCCAGTTGAAACTTTGGTATACCAATGGAATAGTGGTCATACGACGGCCGCCGAAGATCATTGCCCCAACTTCTACACCTTCTGGATTTTCCCAATCAGGATCAATAACAGGGCAGTTTCTAGCAGGAGCTGTAAATCTTGCATTAGGGTGTGACGAAGGTGTCTCGCTATCGGGTGCCCAGTCGTTGCCCTTCCAGTCAATCAGATGCGCTGGCGCTTCATCTGTCATACCTTCCCACCAAATGTCGCCTTCGTCGGTCAGAGCAACATTGGTGAAAATAGTGTCACAGGCGCAGGACTCCATTGCCATAGGATTGGTATCCATGCTTGTTCCTGGAGCAACTCCGAAGAAGCCGGCTTCAGGATTAATAGCGCGCAATTTACCCTTAGCGTCTGGTTTGATCCACGCAATATCATCACCAATACATGAGATTTCCCAGCCCTGATTTTGTAGCTCAGGGGGCGGAATCAACATGGCAAAGTTGGTTTTACCACAGGCGCTTGGGAAAGCCGCAGTCACATAGGTTTTCTTACCAGAAGGGTCTTTAACGCCCAACACTAACATGTGTTCCGCTAACCAACCCTCATCGCGCGCGATCGTGCTGGCAATACGCAAGGCAAAACATTTTTTACCCAGCAGAGCATTACCGCCATAACCTGAGCCAAAGCTAAGAATAGTCTTCTCTTCGGGGAAGTGGGCGATATAGGTATTGTCTGGATTACAAGGCCAACTGACATCGTCTTGCTTAGAAAGTATAGGCTGCCCGACTGTGTGAACACAGCGAACATAATCAGTACTGTCACCCAGTATGTTCAATACTTTTGGCGATACCCTGGCCATAATTCGCATATTGACTACGGCATAAGCCGAGTCTGTAATTTGAATACCCGTCTTACCGATGGGAGAACCGATGGGCCCCATACTAAAAGGAATGATATACATGGTGCGGCCACGCATTGATCCTTCGGACAGACCATTCATCTTTAACTTCATTTCCTCAGGGGCCATCCAGTTATTGGTCGGCCCAGCATCGGCCTCAGCTACAGAACAAATATAGGTGCGACTTTCAACGCGAGCGACATCACGTGGATCAGAGCGAAATAGGTGACTATTGGGGCGTAAATTTTCATTGAGCTTTACACAGTCACCGCGGCTGACCATCATTTCCATCATGGCGGCGGCCTCTTCTTCTGAGCCGTCTACCCAGTGCACGCGATCGGGCTGAAGTAAAGCTTCCATGCGCTCAACCCAGCGCATAATGTCCTTGTTAGATGTCTGAGCTGTGCTGCTCAAAGGATAATCGCAGAGCGGAGCAACTGTCCTGAATTCTCTCCCTGTATTCATATTTACGTTACCTATTACAAATTTATTATTTAAGTGGCCAATAGCATGACGTCGACTAAAAGCAACAATAGAACGCCAGCAAGATAGGTATCCAACCGCGTCAAATCACGTCGGCACAAAAAGAGCCGCTTGAGTCAAGTCCTTACCGAATTACCATTGAGTAGAACCGGCTAATACTGAGCAAGTAGCTATATTTATATGAAATGGCCTGAATATCAAGAGATACTCAATATACCTAGACTATATCACCTAATTTTGATTATAAGCTTCATCTATTCGAAGTAAGAGCTGCAAACCTTGGTTAAACTAAAGTTATCTGAACTAGGCAGATTTTTAAGCAAGAATCTATGATAGCTAGTCATATTCCGTTGTATCCTTTATGATAAAAAAAAGATACTAAGGAATATTTAGATGATTTCAATACCTGGATTACTCCAACGCAGTGCCCGTCTCAATCCCGAAGCAGTGGCGACTCGGTATAACGGACGCTCACGTCACTGGCCACAAATTTTAGACCGGGTAGCGAGTTTTGCTGGGGCGCTAGAGCGACTTCAGTTAGGTGAGGCTGAGAGGGTTGCTATTCTCAGCCTCAATAGCGACAACTATTTTGAAGCTATATTTGCAGTGCCGTGGGCGGGCTATTGTATAGTGCCGCTAAATACGCGCTGGGCAGTGGCGGAGAACAATTACGCTTTAACTGACTCTGGTACCCGAGTGTTGTTATTTGATGATGCCTTTAGAGCACAGGCTGAGCAATTAAAGAATGAGGTTGCATCCCTCGAGCATGTTATTTATATGGGTGACGGAGAGACGCCGAATTGGGCCGAGTCCTATGAATCTCTCATCGCTAATAATCAAGCTATTGCGCCGTCGACTCGAAACGGCGCCGACATGGCCGGTATTTTTTATACTGGCGGTACGACTGGGTTTCCCAAAGGCGTAATGCAGTCCCACCAGGCTATCTGGGCTAGTGCTATTGGTGGTATTGGCGGCATGGAGATAGCGTCCAATGATTCATACTTACATGCGGCACCAATGTTTCATATGGCTGATTTTGCCTGTTCAATGATGACGGTTCTGGCGGGGGCAAGCCATGTGTTTGTGGCGGGTTTTGAGCCTGCTTTGGTGCTTAATATTATTGCAGAAGAGAAAATATCTCATGTGCTAATGGTACCAGCGATGATAAAGATGGCCCTTGCCCACGAAAATGCCGCGACAGCAGATCTCAGTAGTTTGCAGCGGATATTATATGGTGCTTCTCCTATGCCCGCGGCGCTGCTCACTCACGCCATGGATTTGTGGCCCACCGTTGGCTTTATCCAAGCCTATGGGCAGACTGAACTTGCACCCTTAATAACAATGCTATCAACTGAGGATCACCGCCGTGGTGGTGAAATTTTAAAGTCAGCAGGTAAACCAATATCGGTCAGTGAAATAAAGTTGCTTAATGACGAGGGCAACGAGGTGGAGTTGGGAAAACAGGGAGAGGTGGTGGTACGTGGCCCCCACGCCATGATTGGTTATTGGAATAAACCGGAAGAGACAGCCAGCGCCTTACAAGACGGTTGGGTCTTTACAGGAGATGCCGGTATATTTGATAAGGAAGGTTATCTGTATATCGTTGACAGAGTAAAAGATATGGTGGTCACAGGTGGTGAAAATGTGTTTACCACCGAAGTTGAGAACGCTCTGATTAGTCATGCAGCGGTGCAAGATGTGGCGGTCATTGGTGTGCCCCACGAGGAATGGGGCGAAGCAGTTCACGGGATTGTGATTTTAGCGGCCGGAGCCGCAGTGACCGAGCAGGAATTAATTGAGCATTGTCGCAGCGCTATAGCGGGTTATAAGTGCCCAAAAACAGTGGAGTTTCGAGATCAGCCGATGCCCCTGTCGGGTGCAGGTAAGGTGTTGAAAACTGAATTACGCAAACCACACTGGGAAGGGCGCGAGCGGCAGGTTAACTAAGACATTTAATGTTACAAGTCGCTAGCTCTTTAGTTATTCGAATTCAGCTCTTCCGCCGCTAAGGCTAATTCTTTGTGTTTGGCTATATGACCAAAATCTTGATTCAACCAGCGAACCAAAGAAATACACAGTAGAGCCATCACCGGTATCATGGGTACTGAACTAAGAACGGTGACCGCCTTTATTGCATCAAGTGCTCCTGACTGAAGTAATCCCGCTGTTATAAGAGCAAGCAATATGGCCCAGGCCACACGGTTCCAGCGTTTTGGCTCAGCATCGTTCTGTAAATTCTTAGCGCTTATACTTGAAAGAACATAAGCCGATGAATCGATGGTGGTGGCATAAAATATGATGGATAACAACGTGAAAATACTCAGGGTTAATTTCCCAAAGGGCAGGCTTTGTATTACCAGCGCATTCACAAATGACATACCCTGTTCACTTAGAATTTCTTTCACGGCCAGGGTTCCATGAAGCTCTAGGTAAAGTGAGTACCCACCCATGACTGCCATAAACAGCCAGGTTCCTAAAGTGCCCCATCCAATGACGCCTAAGACTAGCTGGCGGATTGTACGACCTCGAGAAATGCGGCCAAAAAACAGACCGACCATGCCGGTATAAGCTAGCCACCATGCCCAGTAAAAACCGGTCCAATCCTCCGGGAAACCGCCATTCTCGATGGGGTCAGTCCAGGTTGACGCGGCAATGAAATTATTAAACATTAAACCAACGCTGTTCACTGTTAGGTCCATGATGAAAACACCAGGGCCTGCCAGCAACACAAAAAGAATAGCAATGACTGCTAGGACTATATTGATGTCAGCTAGCACTTTGATGCCTGCTTTCAATCCTCGGTAAACGCTCGCGCCAAACAGCAGTGTCCAAAGAGCCAACACGCCCATTTGGATCATCAAACTATCGGGGACACCGAACAAGGTGGACAGCATTGCTGACAGCAGAGGCACGCCCAAACCGAGAGATGTAGCAACGCCTCCAACAATTCCTAGTACGATGAAAATATCGATCAAGGTTTTGATTTGGCTGCGGCCTGCTTTTGGCAAAGCGCCGTCACAAGCACTACTAATGCGTAGAATTGGGTAGCGTTTAACGTAGAGCATGTAGGCGATGGGTACGGCGGGTAGGGCGTAAATGGCCCACGGGATTATGCCCCAATGGAGTAGTGGGTACATATGTGCCCATTCGAAGGACTTTGATGAACCTACTTCGATGCCCATGGGAGGTGTTTGAAGGTAGAAGATAGGTTCTGCAAAACCCCAAGCAATGACGCTGGCGCCAATTGCAGTGGTGAACATCATGGCTACCCAATGGGTATCTGAGTATTCAGGCTTCTCATCTGGCGCACCTAATTTCACATGAGCAAATCGGCCGAAGGCTAACCACATACAAAAAATAAAGGCGGCTATGGCAACAATAAGATAAAGCCATAGAAAGTTACTCAAAATGGTTTCTTTACCCACAAGCAGTAACTTGGTGGAAGCTTCTGGAAAAATCATGAGTGGAATCGCGCAGGCTAAAATAACGATGACTGCTGGTATAAAGACAGCCCAATCAACTTCAGGGTCTGCGGTTTTGTTGCTAAGGTGGTCGTTCATAGGATATTATTTTATTGTGGTTTTTATGTTTCAAGGGTATCACAAAGCTAGGATGAACGCATAAATGCGCCTTGCTATTATGGTCTATATATCCTATTTCGCAGAAGAAAGGGCACTACGAAATAGATTAAAGTGGTATCTGCAGGAAGATATCGGGACACAAAACATTGGAGTATTTTAATGTCAGGTTCTTTACAGGAGCTTCGATTAGATCTGAGCGCTGCTTTTAGATGGGCCGTGCGATTAAATTATCACGAAGGTGTTGCCAACCATTTTTCGGTGGTGACCAATGACAGCGGTAGTCGGTTTTTGATTAATCCAAATCAACGCCATTTCTCCACCATCAAGGCCAGCGATTTATTACTTTTAGACGCCAATAATCAGGACACCATGTCTCAGGCTAATGCGCCTGACCCAACTGCTTGGGGGCTGCATGGCGCGGTACACAAGCATTGCCCTCATGCGCGCTGTGTACTGCACGTACATTCAACGTTTTCGTCGGTGTTAGCCTGCCTTAAAGATCCAAGATTGCCGTCGATCGATCAAAACACAGCCCAGTTTCATAATAGAGTTGTCGTTGATCCCGGGTTCGATGGCATGGCCTTTGCTGACGAGGGAGAGCGCTGTGCCGCTATGCTCAGTGATCCGAGAAAAAAAGTTATGCTCATGGGTAATCATGGAGTGATGGTTTTAGGGTCGAGTGTGGCTGATGCCTTTAACCGCTTGTTCTATTTTGAGCGCTCAGCTGAGATTTATATCCGCGCTCTACAGACGGGTATGGCGCTTAATTTTCTATCGAATGAGGTAGCTGAAAAGACGGCTCAACAATGGGAAGGCTTTGAAGGCTCTGCTGATGCACATTTTAATGAATTGAAATCAATTCTGGATAAAGAGGAAGCTGATTATAAGCGCTAGTGCTCCCAGTTTTTGCGTCATAGTAACCATCAAAGACCACTCGCAGGTTTGTTTTGTGTGTGCCATTCAGACCTATACATCTACCCGTAACTTAACTATATTCTAGGCTTAGGTATTGAATTTTTAGTGGCAGCGAGCACGAACGGATTTGTTAACTGGGGAATTTCAATGATTGAGAAATATTTGAAGACACTGATCACAGTGTTACTCGTCTGGGTAACGTCACTACCAAGCATGGCGGCTACTACAGAGGCTTTAATGGCCAGTCTCAAAGATGACATTCCGACACGTCAGCACGGAGAGGGGCAGTATGACCAGCTCATTATCCGCGGTGCCTACTTAATTGATGGCACTGGAGCTCCGGCAACAGGGCCAGTAGATGTCGTGGTGGAGCAAGATCGCATTACGGAAGTGCGACTAGTCGGTGCTCCAGGTATTCCTATTAATCCGCAACATCGACCATCGACAAACGATCGATCTGATCAAAAAACTCGAGAAATTGATGCGTATGGCACATATTTATTACCAGGGTTTGTCGATTCACATACACACATTCACGCCCCAGATGCGAGGCAAAAAGTATCCGCTGACTATATTTTTAAACTTTGGCTGGGTCACGGAGTGACTAGCGTACGAGAGGTGTTTTCCGCGGACGGTGAAAGCCGGGTTATAGCGCTGAAAGAGCTCAGTGATAGAAATGCCATCACCGCACCTCGCATCACCTCGTTTCCTTTTTTCAACATGCCTGATTTAAATAAAGCGTTACCGCCCATTAAATCGCCTAAGGATGCGCGAACTCGCGTCCGTCACCTAAAAAGCATCGGGGCAGATGGTATTAAATTTATGGGTGCTCCCGAAGAAATTTTATGGGCCGCCTTAGATGAAGCCGAAAAAGTAGGGTTGGGCACAACGATGCATCATGCTCAATTAGATGTTGCTCATGCGAATGTCTTGGATACGTCAAGTCACGGCCTGGATTGCATGGAGCACTGGTATGGTCTGCCAGAGGCCTTATTTACCGATAAGGTCATACAAAATTATCCATCAGATTATATTTACAGTAACGAGCAAGATCGTTTTGGGCAAGCGGGACGACTATGGAAACAGGCTGCAGGGCCAGGTTCAGTGCGCTGGAATCAGGTCATGGAGACATTGCTTGAGAGAGACTTTTGTTTGAGTCCTACGTTCACTATTTACTTAGCCAGTCGAGATCTAATGCGAGCGTATACCGCTGAATGGCATTATGAATACACTTCGCCTAATCTATGGGATTTCTATCGCGCCAGCAGAGAAAAGCACGGCTCGTTCTTTTTCAACTGGACCACCGAAGATGAAATTGAATGGAAGCATAATTACACTTTGTGGATGCAGTTCGTCAATGAGTATAAAAATCGCGGAGGCAAGGTGGTTGTTGGTAGCGATACGGGTTATATCTACAGCCTTTATGGCTTCGGATATATACAAGAGTTAGAGCTGCTACAAGAGGCAGGCTTTCATCCGCTCGAAGTCATTCGAGCTGCGACTAAAATTGGCGCCCAAGTGCTTGGTAAAGATCATGATATAGGGACCATACAGGTTGGCAAAAAGGCCGATATGATTATTGTCGATGAAAACCCGCTGCATAATCTCAAATCTTTGTATGGCACTGGCGTTCCAAAGTTAAATAACCAAACCCAAAAAGTTGAGCGGGTGGGCGGTGTGCGTTGGACTATAAAGGATGGTATCGTTTACGATGCAAAAGCGCTATTGGAAGAGGTGCGGGCTATGGTAAAGGCAGACAAAGAAGCTCTTGGCATGGACCCAAAGATACCTATGAAGGTCGAACATTGACCTTTTCGGTGTAGGGTTTATTGCCGCAGTATACTTTGACAAAAAAACAAAAAACTAAGAGGGTAGCAACCATGAGTCCAATAAAAATTTACACGTTATCGGCCTATCTAATCTCCGCACTGATGCTTACGTCCTGTGAACGTGACCCTACAACGTTTGCTGATGTTGATTCACAGCGTTTACTCAATGCCGCTCAAACACCTGAAGAATGGCTTACTTATGGTGGCACTTATGACGAACAACGTCACTCTGCACTCGATCAAATTAACACCGACAATGTAGACCAACTGGGTGTCGCATGGACCTATGATCTAGCAACAGAGCGCGGCGTTGAGTCCACACCGATCGTTGTCGATGGTGTTATGTATGTGACTTCTGCGTGGTCAGTGGTTTATGCCCTTGACGCACAAACCGGTGGTGAACGATGGGTTTACAATCCTAATGTCGATAGGGCTGTT
>Ga0066381_10000119_pt1 | contig 14441 bp, 9 predicted proteins | sample Knorr_S23_td_AAI_FD_70949 | JGI IMG/M metagenome (GOLD analysis project Ga0066381, IMG submission 70949) | Marine microbial communities from Southern Atlantic Ocean transect - Knorr_S23_td_AAIW_ad_876m_LV_B | ecosystem: Environmental > Aquatic > Marine > Oceanic | place: Southern Atlantic ocean... | reverse complement strand
TAAATCCGTCAAGCCCTATAATCACCGCTGACGAAAAGAACCTACACTTCGCATACCATTGGGACAAAATATTAAATTATGGACAAAACATTCAACCCTAAAGACGTCGAAACCAAGTGGTATGAAACTTGGGAAAAGCGAGGTTATTTCGCCCCCTCAAGTAATGGTGAGCCATACAGTATTGTAATCCCCCCGCCCAATGTCACTGGCAGCCTTCATATTGGTCACGCGTTGCAGCACAGCATTATGGACGCTCTGACGCGCTACAACCGCATGAAAGGGAAAAGTGCTCTCTGGCAAGTGGGTACCGACCATGCGGGCATAGCGACTCAAATGGTGGTAGAGCGAAAGCTCGCCAATGAGAAACTGCCCGGGCGTGAAGAACTGGGGAGGGAAAAGTTCATCGATAAAATCTGGGAGTGGAAACAGGAATCCGGCGATACCATAACCAAACAGATGCGCCGACTGGGAAACTCCGTTGACTGGGAAACTGAGCGATTCACCATGGACGACGGCTTTTATAAGGCCGTGCAAGAAGCCTTTATACGCCTGCACGCTGATGGTCTTATTTATCGCGGCAAGCGCTTGGTTAACTGGGATCCCAAACTGCACACCGCCATCTCCGATCTTGAAGTTGAGAACCGTGAAGTTAAAGGCAAAATGTGGAATTTGCGCTACCCCTTAGCCGAAGGAGTCAAAACGCTGGATGGCAAAGACTACATCGTCGTCGCGACCACGCGACCAGAAACGTTGCTGGGCGATACTGGCATAGCCGTAAATGCTGACGACCCGAGATACAGCAATCTTATTGGAAAATATGTCACCCTTCCGTTGGTAGGCCGACTGATTCCAATCCTTGCCGACGACCACGCTGACATGGAAAAAGGGAGCGGTTGCGTAAAGATCACCCCTGCCCATGACTTTAATGACTATGACGTTGGCCAGCGCCACAAACTGCCCATGGTCAATATCCTAACGATGAATGCAGACATCCGCCAAAGCGCTGAATGCGTGAATAGCGATGGAAGTGACAACGATGTGATGGATGCCACATTGCCTCAGAAGTATCACGGTATGGAACGTTTCGCGGCGCGGCGCGAAGTGGTAACTGATATGGACACTCTAGGACTCCTGGAAGATGTCAAAGAAAATGATATGACAATCCCTTACGGAGACCGCGGCGGAGTTGTGATCGAACCCATGCTGACCAATCAATGGTATGTCGATGCCAAGAAATTGGCCGGCCCAGCGATTGAGGCTGTTGAAGACGGCCGCATAAAATTTGTTCCGCAGCAGTACGAAAACATGTACTTCTCGTGGATGCGTAACATTCAAGACTGGTGTATATCACGCCAACTATGGTGGGGCCATCGTATTCCTGCTTGGTATGATGAATCTGGCAAAGCCTATGTTGGCATGAGCGAGAAGGATGTGCGGGCCAAACATAATTTAGGCGATATAGCCCTGACCCAAGACGAAGATGTCCTAGACACCTGGTTTAGCGCTGCACTCTGGACTTTCGGCACTCAGGGCTGGCCCGAGCAAACCGAGCGTTTGAAAACATTCCACCCCACCGATGTGCTCGTTACCGGTTTCGATATCATTTTCTTCTGGGTCGCGCGCATGGTCATGATGTCCATGCATTTGATCAAAGATGAAAATAGCGAACCTCAAATCCCGTTTAAAACGGTCTATGTGACCGGCCTTATTCGCGATGAGCAAGGTCAAAAAATGTCCAAGTCAAAAGGTAATGTTCTTGATCCTTTAGATATGATCGATGGTATTGATATTGAAACTCTGCTCGACAAGCGCACCGGTAATATGATGCAACCTCAGCAGGCAGCCAAGATCGTTAGCAGGACAAGAAAACAGTTCCCCGACGGTATCGAGCCTCATGGAGCAGATGCTCTGCGTTTTACCCTATGCGCACTGGCTTCAACCGGTCGCGATATTAATTGGGACATGAAACGGCTTGAAGGCTACCGTAACTTTTGTAACAAGATCTGGAATGCCTCTCGCTATGTGCTAATGAACGCTGAAACCCAGAACTGTGGGCAAGATAATTCAAAGGATTATAAGCTGACGCTTGCCGATCGCTGGATTATGTCTCGCCTGCAACAGGCCGAGACAGAAGTGACTGCCGCCATTGAAAATTACCGATTTGACCTGGCCGCACAGGCGCTCTATGACTTTGTTTGGAATGAATATTGCGATTGGTATTTGGAACTCTCCAAACCAGTACTCTGGGATGAAAATGGTGATCCAGCTGTTCAGAAAGGTACCCGGCGCACCCTCGTTAGGGTTTTAGAGTCTACGCTGAGACTGGCGCATCCCATGTTACCGTTCATTAGTGAAGAGATTTGGCAGAATGTTGCGCCCCTCGCCGGAATTGAGCTCAGTTCACAGGGTGATACTATTATGTTGCAGCCTTTCCCTGTCGCCGACCCAGCTATGGTTGATAAGGGTGCTGATGCCGACATTGACTGGGTTAAAAAAGTGATTGTTGCTGTGCGTAATGTACGCGGGGAGATGAATATTTCACCCGCCAAAGCTCTGCCTATTTACCTAGCCCGAGGTGATGCTACCGATAAACGCCGTCTTGATGAAAACCGTCAATTTGTCAGTAAATTGGCCAGTCTGGAATCGATTACTTGGTTAGAAAACCCTTCCGAAGCACCCCTGTGCGCAACCGCTCTAGCGGGTGATTTAGAAATCCTAGTTCCAATGGCTGGGGTAATTGATGTGGCCGCAGAATTATCTCGCTTAGACAGGGATATTGGTAAGATTACAATCGAAACAAACAAACTCTCAGGCAAACTTAGCAACGCCAAATTTGCCGACAAAGCACCCGCCGAAGTCGTCGAAAAAGAACGTCAGAAGTTAGAGAATCTTGAAAGCTCTCTCTCTAAGTTGTTAGAGAAGCGTAGCGCAATAGCAGAAATGGCATAACCATTTTATGACACAAGATCTTAATTCCCAGCAGCAGGCTGCACTGAAATATATTGATGGGCCTCTACTCGTGTTAGCCGGTGCTGGCAGTGGTAAAACTAGCGTCATTACACAAAAAATTGCCTACCTCGTCGAGCACTGTGATATCCCGGCAAGAAATATTGCTGCCGTAACATTTACCAACAAAGCAGCCCGAGAAATGAAAGCTAGAGTAAGCAACTTACTCTCTGCACAGCTCTCTAAAGGCCTTACTGTATCAACCTTTCACAATCTCGGTCTTACTATTATTCGAACAGAAATAAAAACCCTAGGATTTAAATCGGGGTTTTCCATTTTAGATCAGGAAGACTGTCGTAATCTGTTGAAAGAATTATTGGTTCGGCACTCCGAGCTCGATGATAAATTAATCGACACTGTTCAAAATACCATTTCGAACTGGAAGAATGCACTCTTAGAACCGAGAAACGCAACAAGTGTTGCTAACAGTACTGGGGAACAGAGCATTGCCATGCTCTACGAACGCTATCAGCGAGCATTGAAGGCCTATAACGCAGTCGACTTTGATGATCTAATTATGACGCCCGTCATGCTATTTAGGCAGCATCCAGAGGTGCTGGCGAAATGGCAGAGACGCATCCGCTACTTGTTGGTTGATGAATATCAAGACACTAATCTTGCCCAATATGAGCTAGTCAAAACGCTCGTCAATGAAAAACAAGCGCTAACCGTCGTTGGCGATGATGATCAGTCGATCTATGCATGGCGTGGAGCTCGCCCAGAGAATCTGATGCAACTGCAAGAAGACTTTCCGAGTCTTGAGATTGTTAAGTTAGAACAAAATTACCGCTCTACCGGCCGTATTCTAGGTGCGGCGAACAAACTGATAGATAATAACCCACACCTAATCCCAAAAACCCTCTGGAGTGAGTTGGGGCCTGGTGATCCACTTCGTTTTATTACCAGCGAAAACGAAGACACTGAATGTGAGCGGGTTGTTAATGAAATTATCGATATGCGGCTTAAACGGCGGTGTAAATACAGTGATTTTGCCGTCTTATATCGAGGTAATTACCAGGCCAAGCTGGTTGAAATTAAACTGCAAACGCAAAACATTCCCTATGAAATAACCGGTGGCCAGTCGTTCTATGCCAAAACTGAAATCAAGGACGTAATGGCATACCTGAGACTAGTGATCAACACTGATGATGACAACGCTCTACTGAGAATCATCAACACCCCGAGGCGCCAAATAGGCCCCACCACTTTAGAGCGACTCGGCGATTATGCGAATAAACGCGGGCTTTCTATGTATGCTGCTATTGACGAAGTTGCACTCAGTGCATCCATGCCAGCCAATAATCTAGAGCGCCTTAAAGCGTTTAAGAACTGGATAACCGGAGTGCAGAAAAATATATACAGCGGAAACCCGATTGCTGCAGTTAATGAAATGCTTAGCGATGCTGACTATCTAGGTTGGCTCCACCAAAATGCCAGTAGCGGCCCGGTTGCCCAAAAGCGCTGGGACAATGTTAATTTTCTGTTAGCTCAACTTACCCAGGCGTTGAAAACAGATCAACAAGGTGAACCCAATAAAAATGGCGACTCTGTTATAGAGAATGCCATCTCAAAATTAATTCTTAGGGATATCCTTGATAGAGAGCAGGAAGAATCTGCTGATGACAAGGTGCAGCTACTAACGCTGCATGCTGCCAAGGGCCTAGAATTTTTACATGTATTTATGATTGGCATGGAAGAAGGCATTCTGCCACATAAAAACAGTGTTGATGGCGGCCAGATCGAAGAAGAGCGACGACTGGCCTATGTGGGGATTACTCGTGCGCAGCGGACTCTAACAATGACTAGCGCACGCCAGCGCACACAGTTTGGGGAGACATCATCGACGACGCCAAGTCGCTTTATCGATGAACTCCCTGAGGATGATTTAATCAGAATAGGGGCTGGTATAGAGGCTAGCGAAGAAGACAATCAGATCGCAGGCGAACAATCCTTAGCAGCCCTGAAATCACTCTTTGCGTGATGTTATTGCTAAAAATATTGTATCTTTAAAACAACGAGATAAATCTCTAAAATTACCTGTTAACTCGGGCACGTAATTCTTTTCCTGGCTTGAAATAAGGCACATACTTTCCGTGGAGATCAACGGAATCACCCGTTTTTGGATTGCGGGCCACTCTGGGCGCGCGATAATGTAATGAAAAACTACCGAACCCTCGGATTTCAACACGCTGGTTATTCGACAATGTTGCGGCCATACGCTCAAGAATCATTCGCACGGCTGCTTCAACATCCTTTGGTGGCAGTTGATCTTGATTAGACGATATTTTTTCAATCAATTCGGACTTAGTCATTCTTAAGGCTATTCTACGTTGATGGCTGGATTATTAGTCCTTTGATTTTATTGCAGTTTTAAAATTATTCAAGTAAAAAATACGAGTAATCTAAATTTTTGGTAAAAAAAAGGGCAGCAGAGCCACCCTTTTCATCCAAACAGATAATTACTTATCCATTTGTGCCTTAATAAGATCACCAATAGTCGCTGGCGATGCTGTTTTATCCATCTCCGCGGTACTACGATGAGCTTTAACGGCAGCCTTCTCTTCAAATACATCTTTCGCTTTAATCGATAGATTAATGACTCTGTTTTTGCGATCAACATTTATAATCTTAGCTTCGACTTCCGCGCCTACTGCCAACTCGTGGCGTGCGTCTTCTATCTTCTCTCGTGACAATTCAGAACTCTTAAGCGTCGCTTCAATATTTTCAGCAAGAGTAATTACTGCACCTTTGGCATCAACTTCTTTTACGGTACCAGTAACGATAGCACCCTTGTCATTTTGATCCACATAATTATTAAACGGATCATCTGACATTTGCTTGATACCAAGAGAAATGCGCTCACGTTCAGCATCGATACTCAATACAACGGTTTCAACTTCATCGCCCTTCTTGTAGTTACGAACCGCTTCTTCCCCAGTTTCGTTCCAAGAAATATCCGAAAGATGCACTAATCCGTCAATGCCTCCGTCTAAACCGATAAAGATACCGAAGTCTGTAATTGATTTGATACTACCTGAGACCTTGTCACCTTTGGCCGTCGTTGTGGCAAAGTCATCCCAAGGATTGGTAGAGCACTGCTTAATACCCAGTGAAATACGTCGACGCTCTTCGTCAATATCGAGGACCATAACTTCAACTTCTTGTCCAAGGTCGACAATCTTAGATGGGTGAACGTTTTTATTAGTCCAATCCATCTCTGAGACGTGAACCAATCCTTCAACACCATCTTCAAGTTCAGCGAAACAACCATAATCTGTAAGATTAGTAATCTTCGCCTTGACTCTAGCACCTTCTGGGTAGCGTCCTTTAATGTCGCGCCAAGGATCTTCACCCATCTGCTTCATGCCAAGAGATACGCGATTACGCTCACGATCGAACTTCAGTACTTTGACGTCAATCTCATCGCCAACATTAATCATCTCAGACGGATGCTTGATACGCTTCCATGACATGTCAGTAATGTGGAGAAGGCCATCGATGCCACCTAAATCAACAAAAGCACCATAATCGGTAAGATTTTTAATCACACCCTTCAATGATGAGCCTTCCTCTAGATTGGCCAACAGTTCTTCACGCTCTGCTGAGTTAGCGCTTTCCATAACAGCTCGTCGGCTTACAACAACATTGTTACGCTTAGCGTCTAACTTAATAACCTTGAACTCTAAATCAATGTTTTCAAGATGTGTAATTTCACGCAACGGACGTACATCTACCAATGAACCAGGGAGGAAGGCTCTTAAGCCACGAACATCAACAGTGAAACCACCTTTAACTTTGCCGCTGATAACTCCGATCACAACTTCATCGGCATTATGTGCCGCTTCAAGTTCGATCCAGGATTCAGCTCTGCGTGCTTTTTCACGAGAAAGTTTAGTCGCGCCGAAACCATCTTCAACAGCTTCTAGAGCAACCTGTACTTCATCGCCAATAGCGACTTCGAGTTCGCCTTTGTCGTCATAAAATTGGTCTAGGGATATTACGCCCTCAGACTTCAATCCAGCGTGAACTGTTACCCAATCTTTATCAATATCGATAACAACACCAGTAATGATGGCGCCGGGATTCATTTCAACGGTTTTAAGGCTTTCTTCAAATAGGTCTTGGAAACTTTCGGTCATTGGATATACCCAAATAATGACAGAGTGACAGCTGCATAAAGCAGCACTGTACTCTTTTTTCCGCAATGCCAGTACTGCGGGTCAGTTTAAATTAAGGCATTTAGCAGTAAAAACTGGCGACTGCTAAATTGCCCATTATTATCAGAAACGTTTAAAGTCTAAAATACCTAGAACAGTTTCCAATACTTCTTTAATCGACAGATTGGACGTATCCAGCTCAATGGCGTCCTCGGCGGGAACCAATGGCGACACATCCCTATTCATGTCTCTTTCATCCCTTGCTCGAACCTGTTCTGCAAGGGCGCGCAGACTAACATCTTCGCCCTTTGCACGCAACTCTTTGTAGCGCCTGTTAGCGCGCTCTTCAATGCTCGCTGTCATATAAATCTTTAACTGCGCGGCTGGAAATATCACTGTTCCCATGTCACGCCCATCGGCCACCAAGCCATCACCTTTGGCAAACAACCTCTGGCGCTTGAGTAACGCCGCGCGGACTTCGCTATGGCCCGCTATTTTGGACGCCCGTTCGCCTGTATTTTCGGTACGCATTTCAAGGGTAACATCCTCACCCTCTAACAAAGCTCTAAGCCCTCCTGTGTCGTCCGACTCAAAGCAAATATCCATATGCTCTGCCAAACTCTTCAGTCCTTTCTGGTTACTACTAACAACTTGATGCCGCGAGGCGGCGATACTTAGTAGACGATATAGCGCACCACTATCCAGATAGCTGAAACCTAATTTTTTGGCCAGCAGCCTACTGACAGATCCTTTTCCGGATCCGCTGGGCCCATCTATTGTAATAATTTTCGTCATTCAACAATCTCAACATTGATATTTAGCCCCACGCTTTCGGCGGCCGCGATAAAATGAGGAAAAGAGGTTGCTACATTATTGCAATCTTCAACAATAATGTCCCCTGCAGCCCGTAATCCTGCGATAGAAAAAGCCATCGCAATTCTGTGATCATGATGACTAACAATACGCCCAGCACCCAATTGCCCACCTACAATCCTAATGCCATCAGCTGTCGGTTGCGCATCAATGCCCAGCGCGTTTAAACCGTCAGCCATACTTTGAATACGATCACTCTCTTTGACTCTGAGCTCCTCGGCCCCAGTCAAAGTGGTTACCCCCTCAGCACAGGCAGCTGCAATAAATAAGACAGGAAATTCATCGATTGCCAGTGGGACCTGATCTTCTGGTATAGCAATCCCCTTTAACTCAGCATATTCAATGCGAATGTCCGCAACTGGCTCGCCACCGATCTCCCTTTTATTGGATAAGCTAATCTTAGCGCCCATTTGGCGTAATATATTAATTACTCCTATGCGCGTGGGATTAACGCCAACATGCAGTAAAGTAATATCCGAATCTGGTGTGATAGCTGCAGCAACCATAAAGAAAGCTGCAGAAGATATGTCCGCAGGCACGTCAATTCGCGTAGCCCTCAACTCCCCGCCACCTGATAATGTAGCGATACCATTATCAACATCGACCTCATAGCCAAAACCATTAAGCATTCTTTCAGTATGATCTCGAGTCGGCGCAGGCTCACTCACGGAGGTTTTACCCTCAACATAAAGCCCCGCTAGCAGGACGCAGGACTTAACCTGCGCGCTAGCAATAGGCATCTCATAATGGAGGGGCATCAACGTCTGACTGCCTTTGATTTTCAGGGGAGGTGTACCGCCTTCGGCCGTTTCAATTTTCGCACCCATCAACGCAAGAGGTTTTGCAACACGCCCCATAGGCCGTCCAGATAAAGAAGCATCACCCGTCAATTCGCAGTCGAATGCTTGCCCTGCCAATAAGCCGCTGAGCAATCTAATCGAAGTGCCCGAGTTACCCATATACAGAGGCTTAGTAGGCGCCTTAAGACCATATAAACCCACACCATGAATCACCACCCGACCCTCATCAGGGCCCTCGATAGTCACCCCCATATCCCGGAATGCCTGAAGTGTTGCCAAGCTGTCTTCCCCTTCCAAAAAACCCGTTACCTCTGTCATTCCAATCGCCAACGACCCGAGCATTATTGATCGGTGGGACATTGATTTATCGCCCGGAACTCTGACCACACCTCTAGCATGACCACCCGGTGAAATCTGGTAATTGATGACCTTTTCTGTCATAGGACCCTGCCGTGATTTATTCTCAAGTAATTTTCCAAAATGAATGCGCGCATCGCGAGCGCGTGTAAATACGTCCATTAAATACTGCTCATCACCACTATCGATTGCTCCGCGCAAGGCTTTGAAGTTATCCATGGCAGAATCAAGAGTACTGAGTATCGATGCCCTATTTGCCAGCGCGATATCTCTCCACATGACCGGGTCGCTTGCAGCTATCCGAGTAAAGTCTCGAAACCCACCCGCTGCATAACGAAAAATTTCTCGTTTATCTTCCATTGAAGCTAATGTATCGACCAATGAATAAGCCAAAAAGTGCGGTAGGTGACTGGTTGCAGCAAGGATCTCATCGTGCTCCTCGACAGGCATAGATACCACTTTCGCCCCAACACCAATCCACAGATTTGCAACAGCCTCTAGGTGCTTAAATTCTGTAGTTTCAGTTGGCGTTAAAATAACTTTGTGATGTTCAAAAAGCTTACTGTCGGCGGCGGTGACCCCGCTTCTTTCTGATCCTGCAATAGGATGACCTGGGACAAATTGACCAGGCATTCTTCCATAAATATTAGTGGCCGCAGTGACTACACTACCTTTAACACTTGCAACGTCAGTGATAGTGACACAATCACTCAGTAACTCATGACATTCAATGAGCATAGCGGGTACGGTGAGTGTGGGGACGCCAATAACCACCATATCGCCAGTATCCAAATCATTCGCTATTGCTTTGAGGCTATCGCAAGCTTGATCGATAATTCCTCGCTCTAACGCCAACTCAAGAGTTGAGCTTCGACGTGAAATCCCCACCACTGTTCCTGCCAGACCCAATTCTCGTGCTGCTACAGCGAGACTGGAGCCGATCAGACCTAAACCAATTATGACCAGCCGATTAATCGCTGGCTTCGAATTTGCCGCCTTGTTTAACATTCAAGTGCCCAACTATGAGTCATTTTGCTACCTTTAGTGTAGCTTCATTCAGCTATAGAACAGCTCTTGGATAGGATCCGAGCACCCTAAGATCGACGACATCAGCAGCCAAATCAGCCAGCACTTGCACGACTGAAGTATCTTCAGTGTGACCAACAAAATCAATAAAGAACACATAGGACCATTTACTGCTGCGCGATGGTCGAGATTCAAGGCGTGTCATATCAACATTATTTCGCCGAAAGGGCTCAATAAGATTATGTAGAGCGCCAGGCTTGTTCTTGACTGACACAACAATCGACGTTCTATCATCTCCACTAGGTGCCACTAACTCTTTACCAATAATCAGGAAACGCGTTGAATTGTCAGGTCGATCTTCAATTTTCTCCCAGATTTTCTCTAGCTCAAAAAGTTCACAGGACATATCACCAGCAATGGCCGCCGAATTCCACTCACCCTGCACTCGCCTTGCCGCCTCAGCATTACTGCTTACCGCTATACGCTCGATATTCGGATAATTCGAGTTTAGCCACTGCCGGCACTGCGCTAATGACTGAGCATGAGAATAAACTCTCGTTATATTTTCTGACTTAGTATTTCCGCCAATCATAAAATGCTGATGAATACGTAATTCCACTTCACCACAAATTTTGATGGAGGAATCCATAAAGCTATCTAGCGTATGGCTGATAACGCCTTCAGTAGAATTTTCGACCGGCACTACACCGTAATCGCAAGCGCCCGCAAGAACCTCTCGAAATACCTCGTCGATGGCCGCTTTAGGGACGCTTATTGCCGCGTCACCAAAATGTTTAAGCGCTGCCTCTTGAGTGAATGTCCCCTCAGGACCCAAAAAAGCGACTCTAATAGGTTGTTCAAGAGCAAGGCAGGCAGACATGATCTGGCGAAACAGCCTTGCCATGTCTTCATTATCAAGAGGCCCTTTATTGGCCTCCATAATATGCCGAAGGACCTGAGCTTCGCGCTCTGGTCTATAATAGGCCGTATCACCCTGACTTTTTTTAACCTGAGCAACCTGTTTCGCACAATCCGCCCGCTGACTTATTTTCTCCATAATCTGGAGATCTAAGGCATCAATTTGATCCCTAAGCGACAGCAATTCATTTTCTTCAGACATACGTCCCCTTTTTAAGCGTTTTCAGTCTAGTCAGTCATAACATCTTCATTTTCAGGGCCGTCAGACTCTGACTCAACAAAATCATCCTCTTCAGGCTCTGCGATTCTTGCCAAACTAACAAGATTTTCATTTTCTTTAAGCCTGATTATTCGAACACCCTGAGTATTACGCCCGACCACAGAAATCTCATCGCCGCGCGTTCTAACCATAGTTCCCTGATCAGAAATTAACATAATTTCATCGCCGGCAAATAATTGTGTCGCGCCCACTAGGGGCCCATTTCGCTCACTTGCCTGGATCGCAATCATCCCTTTACCACCGCGCCCTTTAGTAGGAAATTCATCAACCTTAGTACGCTTGCCATAACCGTTCTCGCACACCGTCAATAGGAAGCCATCTAACTCTGGTATCACCATAGAGATGACCGAATGATTTACTGGTAAGCGCATGCCCCTGACACCCTTAGACACGCGCCCCATGGCACGAACATCAGTCTCAGCAAACCGCACCGCCTTACCTTCACTGCTAAATAACATGATATTTTGGCTGCCATCAATAATAGCGGTGCCAACCAGATGATCACCTTCCACTAAGTCAACCGCGCGCAAGCCAACACTGCGCGGTCGCGAGTATTGATCAAGTGACGTCTTCTTCACCGTTCCATTGGCAGTCGCCATAATCACGAATTTATCTTCGCTATATTCGTCCACTGGCAATATCGAACTAATACGCTCACCCTCACCCAAAGGCAACAGGTTCACCACCGGGCGACCTCGAGAATTACGCCCAGCCACCGGAATTTGATAGACTTTCAGCCAGTACACCTTACCCAGATTGGTAAAACAAAGGATCGTCGTGTGAGTGCTCGCCACTAACAGGTGCTCAACAAAATCTTCATCTTTAACGGCAGTAGCGGATTTACCCGTACCTCCGCGGCGCTGCGCCTGATAATCACTTAAAGGCTGCGTCTTAGCATAACCTCCATGGGAAATAGTCACCACCCGATCTTCTTCGGTAATCAAATCCTCGACTGTTAAATCATGCTGGGACTCAATAATCTCTGTTCGACGCTCATCACCAAACTCTTCAACTACCGCCTCCAGCTCGTCACGAATGACCGTCATAAGACGCATAATGTCGCGGAGAATATCTTGATAATCCGCTATTTCATCAAGTTTAACTGCAAACTCCTCGATAATTTTGTCATGCTCCATTCCTGTCAGTCGGTGCAACCGAAGCTCTAGGATATCTTTAGCTTGCTCAGGGGACAGGAAGTACTTCCCGTCGTGCAACCCAAAGTGGTCCTCCAGCCAATCAGGACGAGCCGCTTCTGGTCCAGCCCGGTCTAGCATCTGAAGTACAGAGCCCGGATTCCAGCCTCTCGCGATCATAGCCTCTCGAGCATCTGCTGGAGTGGATGATTCCTTAATCAGAACAATAATCTCGTCTATGTTGGCCAGCGCTATGGCAAAACCTTCCAAGGTATGAGCCCGCTCACGCGCCTTACGCAACAAGAAAATAGTTCTACGCGTAACCACCTCACGGCGATGCCGAACAAAGGCTTCCAACATTTCTTTAAGGTTCAGGATTCTCGGCTGGCCATCAACCAACGCCACAACGTTAATACCAAAGACGTTCTGCAACTGAGTTTGAGCATAAAGATTATTAAGGACTACTTCGCCCATTTCGCCACGCTTTAACTCAATAACGACACGCAGGCCATCTTTATCAGACTCATCTCGAAGCTCAGAGATACCCTCCAGCTTTTTCTCTTTAACCAATTCAGCAATCCGCTCAATTAATCGCGCTTTATTCAACTGATAAGGTATTTCAGTAATAATAATCGTCTCTCGGCGCGTTTTGTCATCTACCTCAATGGTAGCCCGAGCACGCATATAGATGCGTCCACGGCCGGTCCGGTATGCTTGAATAATGCCAGCCTTACCGTTAATAATAGCGCCCGTAGGGAAGTCGGGACCAGGGATATACTCCATAAGCTCATCAATAGTAATCTCACTATTATCGATCAAAGCCAGACACCCTTTAACCACCTCAGTCAAGTTGTGAGGCGGAATGTTAGTCGCCATACCCACCGCAATTCCTGAGGACCCATTAACTAGCAAGTTAGGCACTCGGGTTGGCATAACTACAGGTATTTGTTCAGTCTCATCATAATTTGGCGCAAAATCGACCGTGTCTTTCTCTAAGTCCTCTAACAGAGCGTGGGCGATCTTAGTCATACGGATTTCGGTATATCTCATAGCCGCAGCTGAATCACCATCGACAGAGCCAAAATTACCTTGGCCGTCAACTAGCATGTAGCGGAGAGAGAACGGTTGCGCCATGCGGACAATAGTCTCATACACGGCCGAATCACCATGAGGGTGATATTTACCAATCACGTCACCTACAACTCGAGCAGATTTCTTGTAGGCTTTATTCCAATCGTTATTCAATTCGCTCATAGCGAATAATGCCCGCCTATGCACCGGCTTAAGACCATCACGCACGTCTGGCAGCGCTCGACCGACGATAACGCTCATCGCATAATCCAAATAGGATTGCTTGAGTTCATCCTCAATGTTAACTGGAACAATTTCTTTGGCTAAATCACCCATAATTTATAATTATTTCCGCATTATTGAAGTCAATTGGAAGGTAAAATACAACATGCCTCCACACTCAAAAAAACTAGCTGTGACACCTAAAATCAGCCTTTAAACTCGCCAAATTTTAACATAGTTAGCGCCCAGGATGTCGCTTTTATTGCCGTCATAGCTCTCACTAAAGATAAAAAATGGGTATACTCCAACACAAATACTGGGAGCCTCTATGACACCAATAAAAATAGACCTACTAATCAATTGTCAGTGGATAATTCCTATCATTCCAACGAATAAAGTATTGCATAACTGCGCATTGGCGATAGACAAGGATCGAATACTCGGCGTTTCCCCCCAAGCGGAGGCCAATAAGCGTTTTTTACGCCCATACAGTAGAGCATCTTGACCCACATATTCTTATGCCTGGACTAGTCAATAGCCACGGTCATGCTAGAGAAAGGAAAATATGCAGATATTATCGCCGTAAAAATAGACTCCG
>Ga0066381_10000115_pt1 | contig 14652 bp, 10 predicted proteins | sample Knorr_S23_td_AAI_FD_70949 | JGI IMG/M metagenome (GOLD analysis project Ga0066381, IMG submission 70949) | Marine microbial communities from Southern Atlantic Ocean transect - Knorr_S23_td_AAIW_ad_876m_LV_B | ecosystem: Environmental > Aquatic > Marine > Oceanic | place: Southern Atlantic ocean... | reverse complement strand
TTGGATGGCTTGTTCGTTCAAGGGAAACTCCTATTTATTATTTTTTTAGTAAGGGTGCTTTATCTGACGCCTGCCAGACTGTTATCCCATGCGGTTGAATTATTCTATTTCCTAGTAGCAGAGTTGTATCTGAGTCGAGGGGTAATAAATGCTGTTGATCTGAATAGTTAAAAGCAAATATTAGCTTACCCAGCTGCGATACACGAATATCTTCGCCAAATCGGTAGGTGTTTATGTTGTTATGGTGGCATTGCTGCTGTAAAAAATCGAGTAAAAAATCTCTGTTGGTCAGAGTGCCGAGGTAGATGAATCGCTCATTGCTTACGATCGCAGGTTCGTCGTTGTGATACTTGGCGATGACTTCTGTATCACCAGCATCCAATTGTTCGCGCCAGCGACAGCTTTCATAGTTGTTGCCATTCCAGCTTAAGGCTTCAGCACAGTCTTCTCGAAGACTTTCTACAGACAGCACGCGTATCGGAATCAATGTTTGCAGCAGACCTGGCGGTAAGTTTGTGGGATAACCAAATTCTGTGGTTTTGGCTCCGGTTCGCGGGCCAAAAATAAATTGAGCGCTACTAGCTTTGCATTTTGCAACAAAAACACTATCGATGATCGGCAGGCTAGGAGCGATAATTAAGGCGTATGGCGAGAAGTCTGCATCCACAGAAATAAAGTCTATGTTGACGCCCAGTTCACGCAATGCACTGTAGTAAGAGAATTGCACGTCATTAAAATCATAAGCCTGCCCTTGTTTCTCTATGTCACTAACCCAGAGCCCCTCGACGCCTGTGATTATAGCGACAGAGGCTGGTTGTGACGGCTGGCTGGTTATGTCTAGTTGAGCAACGTCTGCCATTGCCTGCTCAGCCTCTGGCCAGGCTTCGGTTTTTGAGTTGTCGGGTCGCAGTAGACCCGCATGCATCTGTTCCTGAGCGAAAGGCGCCTGGCGCCAGCGGAAATAGCAGACACAGTCCGCACCGTGAGCAAAGGCCTCTATGGTCCAAAATCTAATCATGCCCGGGGCTGGGCGGGGATTATTATTGGCCCAGTTAACCGGCCCAGGTTGTTGTTCCATTACCCAAAATCCGCGATTTAGCAGGCCTCGGGTTTGGTCATGGTAGTAGGTAGCAAAATCGGGATGGCCCGTGCGCATATAGCGACGCAACTGTTCGGTTGGGGCGCCAGTAAGCAGAAGATCGGTACGGCCCAATGGATAATTATCATAGCTGGTAAAGTCCAATGGGGCGGCAAGGGCAACGTTATCTACCCCGGTTTCATCCATCGGTATAAAGTTGTGAGTGATGAATTGGTTTGGCGCATGCTGGCGAATCACTTCAATTATACGGTTGTGATAATTGACCACCTTATCGGAGGAAAAACGTCGAAAGGCCAAGCGGTGGGCTGGGCTGGTTTCGGTCACCGCGAGTATGGGAAGTTCGATTTCAGTAAAATCACGATATTCCATAGACCAGAACACGTTTCCCCACTCGGAATTTAACTTTCTAATACTCAGGTATTGATCGCGACACCATATTTGAAAGGCGCTACGCGCATTTTTGGAGCCGCTGAGGGCGGTATCATGACAGCAGAGTTCGTTGTCTGTTTGCCAGCCGTCAATGCCTTCGTGGTCGCCATAACGGATGGCTAATACTTTGGTAATACGAAGTGACTCTTGGAGATAGATTTCGCTGGAAAAGTCATAGTGACGGCGTGAGCCAAAACCTCGCGTGGCCCCAGTATTTGGATCGACCGGCAGTATGTCTGGGTGCTGGTCAATCAACCATTTAGGTGGCGTTGCGGTAGGGGTACACATGACTACTTTAAGGCCAGCATTGTTCAAGGTGAGGACAGCTTGGTCTAACCACTCAAAATCTAACTCACCGGGGTTGGGTTCGAGTTTGGACCAAGCGAACTCGCCTATGCGTACATAGGTTAAGCCGAGCTCAGACATCATCTGTGCATCTTGCTCCCATTGAGACTGTGGCCAGTGTTCTGGGTAGTAGCAGACTCCGAACATGCGCTTAACCTTTGTTTAAAACTAAAGCGGTTTTACTGTGCCCTTAGTTTCAGTTGAATAGAAGATAGCCGTATTATTGTCGATAGAACCGAATACCACTACCCCAAAGATGCTTGAAGCCCGGCCATGGGTCACTATATTGGTTATCGGCACCCTGATACTGTTGAATATTTTCTCGAGCGGGCAGATACCCACAGCGAGCACCATCGTTCTTAACATGACAATCTAAAAATGCCAGACTCATATGTTTGTTGACTCTATTGATCGTCTCGATATCCCAGCTGGGTTCGACGTAATGTCCGAGTTCATAGTCGCTGTTAAAGGATGCCGCTGGTGCTGGATGACCGGCGATATTGTGCCGAGCATTGACATAAACCATCATGTAATTGTGTTTTGAGCCAGTTTGTTTGTAGAGTTTTTTAACGCCATTTTCAAACCCTGAGGTATTGTCTTGATCGCCGGCAACAAAGAAGGTTGGCACCGTTATTTTCTCCATAGCTTGGGCGTCATGAACTTCGAGCTCGCCACCCCAGGGCGCAAAAACCTGAATGGCTTTCCAGCGTGGATCAAGTTTTTCTTGGCCGGCGAAGCAGGAGTTTAAGCGAAAGGGTAGCAGGTTAGCTAATATGGCGGGGGCGCCAATTTTTTTCAGATTATGTGAGTTAAAGGCATAGCACCCACCGACGGTATTAATTGCACCAAAGCCACCCATGGAATGACCGATAATGGCCGCTTTGTTGGTGTCTACGCGCTCTTTTAAGCCTGGTATTAGCTGGCGTTCATCAGCTTCAGCAAAATAATTTAAGACAAATTGTTGATCGCGAGCACGATTATAAAAAGTGCTAATACCACCTGATGCCCGGGTGTCATCATCAAAGACCTCGGCATTGGTAGAGTCTTTATGATCAATACCGACCACCACATAGCCGTGACTCGCTAGGTGCTCTCCTAAATAAAACATTTGGGTTCTATAGCCGGTAAAGCCGTGGGATAGCAGAACAATTGGGAACTGACCATTACTAACCAGAGTAGCATCGCGATAGGCGTCGCCCTGCAACTCAAAGGGTTGTTGTAGTCGAGTAACGTTTTTATAGGTAGCTTTAAGGCTGTCGCTAACAGACTGACCAGACAGGTCTGCCGGATACCAGACTTCGAGTACTAAGGGTCGGTCAGCTGTGGTTATAAAATTGGTTGTATTTAGACGACCATGATCGACGGCGCTAATGGTGCTAACACCCACATCATAGGTCCCTGCAAAAGCCAATTGAGGTGTAACGGGTGGCTGGTTAGTGTAAAGATCTTCAGCACTAACGGCGCTGCTGCTTATTATAATCGCACTGATAAATGCGATAATTCGCGGCCAATTGATACTCACACTGAACTCCTCCTGAGAACTTGATTTTTACTGCTACGTAATTTTTTACGATCAGTGCTAGTGTTGTTGTTATATAAGGGTGACGTTATTGTTATGGGCATATTAAATCAAAAGCAGACTATTAAATAGGTTGATATCTTAGCCTGTCAATTTACATAATATTCACCGTAAAACAACAGAGGGTTGTCCAATGTGGGAATACGCAAAATATCTAAGTCTGATAGGGCGGGTGGTTGTTATTACCGTTGGTGCAAGGGGCATTGCAGATTCATTGTTTCTATCCAGATGGGTTTTTGCACCAAGCGACTAGCAGTGATTTAAATTTTTATATAGAAATTAATAATGGGCAGTAGACTCAAATGAAAATTAGTCTCACTATGGCGCTTGATAGCAACAACCTAAAATTCAGATGAATTGGATAGCCATAAGTGACTAAGCAAAGATTACGTTTTTTCGAGAAATCACTGGGTCAGCGACACATTACAGGTACTGATAAGTATCTATACAAGGCTCCAGAGTCCAGTTACAAATTAGTCATCATTGGGACTGGCACTATCGGTCAGGAGCACATGTATGTGGCTACTCTGTTGGGTAGAGCTCGGGTGCATGGTATCTATGATAGCCAAACCCAAAGCATGGATGTGGCTGAGCAAAACTTCAAAGGTTACAGTGACCAATCTCTGGTTCGGTATGCTGACTTAGAGTCTGCTTGTAGCGACCCTGACGCTGATGCGTTAATGATCTGCACGCCGAACCATACTCATTTTGATCTTCTCAAGGTGGCGATGCTTTCCGGCAAGCCCATTTTCTTAGAAAAGCCTATGGCGACTACAATTGCGGATGCAGCCTCTATTGTTAAAGCTAATGAGACTTATGGATCTTTTATCCAAATTGGACTGCAATATCGCTACAAGGCGCAATACATCGAAGCGTTTCATGAAGTTCAGGCACGCGCTTCTATTGGCGTCATTAAAACCATCAGTATGAGCGAGTATCGGCCGCCGTTCTTAGACAAGGTGGGTCAGTGGAATAAGTTCAACCAAAACAGTGGTGGCACCCTAGTTGAAAAATGCTGCCATTACTTTGATTTAATCAATCTTATGGCTGATTCCATGCCCGTTAGCGTTTATGCCTCTGGGGGCCAAGCTGTAAATTTTTTAGAGTTTGAAAAGGATGGCGTACCAGCGGATATAGATGACCATGCTTTTGTAATTATTGATTTTGAAAATGGGATTAGGGCCAACTTTACGCTCAATATGTTTTGTCATGACTTTACCGAAGAGATGATAGTGGCGGGTGATAAAGGCCGCCTAGTGGCTAAAGAATTGTTCAATATCCATCAGCAACAGCCCTCTCAGGCGACCATAACGCTGGGAAAAGGTGAATGGGGCGCATCGAAGCAGACTGATGTGACTTACGCCCGAGAGATTGAGCAGAGTGGCCATCACGGCGCTACCTACTATGAGCATATTGCGTTTGTTGATCAGCTAGATGGCAAAGCCTGCGAGTCAGCCACACCCGTGCAGGGTTTATGGTCGATGATTGTCGCTAGCGCAGCGCAGTATTCTATTAAAACTAAGCAAGCAGTGGACATAAGAGCATTTATGCTCGATAACAATTTAGCAGAATATCTTGGGAAAATGGATTGAATATGAATCAAGTGATAAATGTAACAGGTCAGCTCATGCCCTCAGTGGGTTTGGGTTTGTGGAAGCTAGATCTTGATGAGGTTGCAGATACGGTCTACAACGCCATTAAGACTGGCTATCGACACCTAGACAGCGCAGCTGATTATGGCAATGAAAAACAGGTAGGCGAGGGGATTGCTAGAGCCATTGCTGACGGCCTATGTTGCCGCGAAGATTTGTGGATCACCTCTAAGTTATGGAATACCTTTCACCGCCAAGAACATGTCCAAGCGGCCTGTATGAAGTCACTTGATGACTTAGGTATTGATTATTTCGACTTGTATCTCGTGCATTTCCCCATTGCCCTTAAGTATGTGGATTTCAACGATCGTTATCCGCCTGAGTGGATTTTTAATCCTGGGGATGAGTATCCTGCTATGGAACCTGATGCGGTACCTCTCAGTGAAACATGGACAGCCATGGAGGGATTGGTTGAGAACCAACTGGCGCGTAAAATTGGTGTCTGTAACTACAGCGCAGTACTTCTTCATGACCTAATGAGCTATGCGAGAATAAAGCCAGCGATGCTGCAGATAGAATCTCATCCATACCTGACGCAAGAAGCGCTTATACGCACTGCGCAGTCCTATAACATCGCAGTTACAGCGTTCTCACCGCTGGGTGCGCTTTCCTATGTGTCCATAGATATGGCCACAGCAGGCGATTCTGTGCTGTCAGAGCCGGTGGTCATTAAGGCGGCTGAACGGGCAGGGGCAACACCGGCTCAGATCGTTTTGCGTTGGGGCGTGCAGCGCGGCACGGCAGTGATACCTAAAACCAGTAAGGCTGAGCGTTTGATAGAAAATCTATCACTGTCGAATTTCAATTTAACCGATGATGAAATGGCTTCTATTTCGGCACTTAATCAGAACTGTCGATTTAATGACCCTGGGGTTTTCTGTGAAGGCGCATTTGGCAAGTTCCACTCAATTTATGATTAAGGATGTTGCGTGTTAATGGATGATATAAGCGTAGAAAAGATCAATTTAGAGTCTCAGCAGCAATACAAAGATAACATTTTTCCGCTTGTCTATGCTGCCAGTAATCTTTCTGATGCGGCAGGGATAAAAGATTGGCTTGCGGAACATAAACATCGGTTGGAAGGTGAGTTAACGACACATGGAGCCATTTTGTTTCGAGGCTTTAACGTTGTTGATGATCAGGATTTTGATGGTTTTGTTCGTGCATTTGATTGGCTGAGCTTTACCTATGAAGAATCGTTGTCTAACGCCGTTCGGCACAATCGAACAGAGTTGGTTTTTACGGCTAATGAGGCTCCACCGTCAGTGTCTATTTTCCTGCATCATGAAATGGCGCAAACACCGATTTATCCGTCAAAGTTGTTTTTTTTCTGTGAACAGGCTTCTGAGGTCGGGGGTGCTACACCTATCTGTCGTTCGGACATCCTGCTGGAGCATTTGGAGAGAGAGATCCCGGGTTTTATTAAGACCTGTGAGGAGAAGGGCATACGCTACTCTCAAACTATGCCCGCGGTGAATGATTTGGAATCTGGGCAGGGTCGTAGCTGGGCTAGTACGTTGAGCGCAGGTAACGCTAAAGCGGCTGAAGTTAAGCTTGAACGACTGGGGTATGAATGGAAATGGCAGGCCGATGGGTCCCTTAGCGTGACAACCCCAGTGTTACCCGCGGTAAAAACATTGCCTGACGGACGAAAAGTGTTCTTCAATCAGTTGATAGCGGCGTTCAGAGGGTGGCAAGATGCTAGAAATGATAGCGAAAAATCGATTTGCTTCGGCGATAACTCATCCATCAGTAATGATGACATGGCTTTAGTGATAAGGCTTTCTGACCTATTAACGTTTGATATTCCATGGCAGACCGGAGATGTCGTTCTAGTCGATAATTTTGTCACCATGCACGGTCGCCGTCCTTTTGAGGGGCAACGCAGAGTGCTGGCTTCATTGGTGGCCTAGTGCCTTGGCGCTAGATAAATCGATCTTTAAAACACCAATAAGCCCCTTTATCGCACTATGAAAACATACTGCCGCATCGAGGCTACCGTTAGGCTTTTAGCCATGAAATTATTGGCCAGAAACTAGTTGATAGCCCGCGATTTGGGCAACGGGTCTAATTGATAATAATTTCGCTTTTTAAGTAAACAGGAACAAACTTATGAATTCTAAAATGGTCGCTCTCGCGTTGACTTTTTTGCTTGCAGGCTGCGGAGGGGGTGGAGGTGATTCTAAGGCTGTTGAGCCTCCGATAGTGCTGTTGCCGCCCACTATTAGTCAGTTCTCATTTCTGGTCTCTGAAAATGCTGGGTTGGAAAGTGATATAACAATGACCGAGCTTGACGGAACCTTTTCCGGTCGTACGCTGACTAATGCTCCTATTACTGAGCTTGTTGCTAGCTTTCAGCATAATGGGTCATCCGCCAGTATTGGCGATGTTACTCAGGCCAGCGGTACTACGGCCAACGATTTTACTAATCTTGTGACCTACACGATAACGGGCACAGATGGGCAGACCACAAATTATGAGGTGGATTTAACCAAGTTTACTGACCTCCCAATCATTTACCTCAATACAGATTACTACGACCCTATTGACTCCAAAGAGGACTATGTTCTTGGAAATGTCTCCATAGCTGGAGGTCGTAATGTCCTCAATTTGACCGAGTCAGCGATGAAAATCCGTGGTAGAGGAAATTCGACGTGGTATACCCATCCAAAAAAGCCATTCCAGATGAAGTTAGACGATAAGGCCGAATTTTTGGGAATGCCAAACGACAAAAAGTGGCTATTTTTAGCGGAATATTCTGATAAAACGATGCTTCGAAACAAAATATCATTTGAAATGGGATATATCAGCAACTTAGATTGGACGCCGCAAGGGCGCTTTGCTGAGGTCTATATTAATGATGAGTACAACGGTACGTACAATATTACGCAAAAGGTTGAAGAGAGCGATAATCGAGTTGCATTGGGTGACACTGGGTATTTATTAGAGCTTGATCAGTTATCGCGACTAGACTCGGATGATGTGTACTTTGAGAGCGTTATCACTGATAAATTCTGGGTTAACATAAAAGAGCCTAGCCTCGAACGCAACAGCTCTGAGTATGCTTATATTAAGACGCTGATTAATGATTTTGAAAATGCGATGTCGGGGTCTACTTCCATGACATCCTACTTTGCCGTTGCGGAAACAACCTCTGATAATGTTTGGGATGTGAACTTGAGCCAGACGATGACGCTAGTCCCCAATTCTGATTACACGGTATCATTTAAAGCAAAGTCATCGATTGATCGCACCATGATTGCTGGCCTTGGTTTGTACCATGATCCTTGGACAAACGTGGGCGAGCCTGTAAGTCTGACAACAGCATGGCAAACATTTACATTGACTCAGACCACTACCGATTTTGGAGATGATCAAAGCCGTGTCTTATTTGATATGGGTGGAGATCAAGGCGGAGAGGTTTGGATTGATGATGTCAGCGTTCTTACCGCAGATGGAATAGAGCTTGTTGCTAATGGCGATTTCCAAAGTGGTGAGGCAAGCTGGGAGGGAGGAGCGGCCACAGCAGCTAATATCACATCCTATGCTAACGGCACAGAAGGGTACGCAGAATATATCGATATTGATAGCTTTGTTGATTGGTATCTGATCAGCGAGATTACTAAGAACGTTGATTCAATGTTTTTCTCCAGTATGTTTTTAAATGTAATGCCGGGTGAGAAGATTAAAATGGGTCCCTTGTGGGATTTTGATCTATCGTTTGGTAACGTAGACTACGCAGATAGTCGTTATGCAGAGGGTTGGTGGGTGAAGTACCACCCTTGGTATGAACGCCTTTTTCAGGATCCAGATTTTGTTGCTAAGGTGAAGGTTCGGTTTGCTTATTTTAAAGATAATCAAGATTTCATTCTCGATAAAATAGACGCCTACGCAGAGCAATTACAGTGGGCGCAGCAGGAGAATAATGATAAGTGGCAGACTCTAGGAATGTATGTTTGGCCAAACCCCGTTGTTTTTGATACCTATCAAGAAGAGGTTGATCATATGAAGTCTTGGTACATTGATAGAATGGATTGGTTAGAGGCCGCCTTTGACGACCTTTAGGCGCCATGATTGGCTCTAAACATGGCCCTATAAGTATTCATTTTTACTGAATGAGAGATTCATTCATTAAAGAATACTTCAGCTATACTTTATTTTATAATATATAGGAGCTTTTTGTTTTGAAATTATTGATACTTGTTATTGCCAGCCTGTTAAGTCTTAGTGCTCTAGGCGAGGAAGCTGATACTTCCAGAAGCGATAACATTAAGCGCTTCAATGAGAGTTAGAGATGCCACAAGTCTGCTATTGCCGAAGGGTATAAGAAAAAGGCGATTCGGTGCGCACAGTCCTCGCTCGAGGCAGGTAAAGACCTATTTGAACCAGATAGCAAAAACATTGCTGCACTTACCTATAATTATGGCGTCGCGCTACTAAGCAGAAATTATGATGAAAAACTAAGTCAGAAAGTTCTTAGCCAGGCGCTTAGTCTTTATGAATCGCTCTATGGTGAGAGTTCTGTAGAGTTGGTTGATTTGTTGTTGGATCTTGGTCATGCAAATAACTTGTCGATAGGCGCTAGTGGGGTGAAGCGCTCATCTTACTCGAGAGCACTTAAAATCCTTGCATCGAATTATGGAAATACCTCATTAGAGTATGCAGATGCGCAGCTTTCTATTAGCATAGAGATTCTTGGCCGAGCGCGCACCTCAGGACAACTGTCATTTTCCAATAAACATGCGAAAGAGGCGCTCGAGATATTTTTGCAGGAATTAGGTCCCACCTCGGTAGGAGCTACATTGGCAAGTTTCCAGCTGGGCAAGCAAAAGATGCTCAGAGAAAAATATAGGTCGGCCATCCCTTTTCTTAAAAACGCTCTAGCTAATCCATCAGTGGCTCAATATGCCCATGGATTTCTTATTAGGGCCTTTGAAGAAACGGGTCAGCGAGAATTAGCTGGCTTCCATGCTCAAGAATTAGGTAAATTAGTGCCGCACCAAGGAGATCAGGGCTATATACCTGTGTATGTACCACAACCTATTTATCCTAGCAAAGCACAACGAAAAGGAGTATCGGGTTATGCCATTATTGAACTCACAATATCTGTAGAGGGGACGGCAATCAAAACCTCTATTGTTGAGCAATACCCTACTTCGAAAGGGTTTGGGAAAGCTGCGTTAAAGGCTGCAAAAAAGTTGAGGTATGTCCCGCGGTTTGTTGATGGTGAAGCGGTTGAAGTGCCCGGTGTCTTGTATAAATTCACCTTCAAAATGGCTCGCTAATTAATCTGCCTTTCTTTGTCCTCCCAATAAGGCTTTCGTAGTTCTCGTTTGAGTATTTTGCCCGAAGGATTGCGCGGTAGAACATCGGTAAAGTCGATGCTTTTTGGTACCTTGTAGCCGGCAATCTTACTCCTTGAATGGGCAATAATGTCTTCCTTAGTAGCGGTGGCGCCAGGCTTTAGTACAATGATGGCTTTCACCGCTTCTCCCCATTTTTCATCGGGAACACCAATGACTGCAGCATCACCCACAGCCTCATGACCAAACAGTGCATTTTCTACCTCGGCGGGATAGACGTTCTCTCCACCTGAGACAATCATATCTTTGATTCTGTCATGAATATAAAGATAACCATCTTCATCTAAGTAACCCGCATCACCAGTGTAAAACCATCCGTTTTGTATTGATTTAGCCGTGGCCTTGTCATTCTTCCAGTAGCCTTTCATTAAGCTTTTAGAGCGGTAGGCAATTTCACCGACCTCATTCGCAGGCAGAATTTCACCCTCCTCACCGACAATCCTTACTTCTGCTGTTGGTGCCGGTTTACCGCAGGAGCGCAATTTGCCAAGGGCAGGATCGTGGTCTTCTGGTGCTAGTATTGTGCCTGCACCGCAGGTTTCGGTCAGGCCATAGACCTGACAAAAATTACATTTAAAAATATCTTTGGCGGTAAGCAACACATCTTCTGAAATAGGGCTGGCACCATAGAGTAAAAAGTCTAGATTAGAGAAGTCTCTATCACGAACGCCAGGAATAGAGTTTAAGAACATGATAACGGCGGGCACGAAAAAGGCGTACTTGATGCGGTATTTTTCGAGCAAATCTAATATAACTACAGGATCTACATCTTTTAGAATGACATTGGTAAGACCTTGGCATAAACCGACGACACCAACGTTGACGCCAGCCACATGGAAAATTGGCATGGCTACAAGACTGGCTTCACCCTCATCCCAGTCACCCCAACCACCATTCGCTGCTTGATCTAAGAGATCAAGATAGTTGCCATTGGTCAGTTGGACGCCTTTTGGGTGGCCTGTAGTACCACTGGTATAGAGCTGGATAACGTCATCTTCTAACGCAATTGGCAGCATTGGGTCCGTTGTATCCTGAGTATCTCTCCAAGTGCAGTAGTCAGGCCACTCGCCGTGGCCACCATCAACAGCAATAAATTGACGAATACTACCGATTTTGGGTATTAGTTGCTCAATAACCGCATAGAATTCTGCGCCGACAAATAGAATGTCGATGCTGGCATTGTTGAGAATATATTCAATTTCAGGGGGTGCTAGTCGCCAATTAACACCCGCAATCACCACGTTTGATTTCGCTGAACCAGACATGACTTCAAAGAAGTAGTCACTGTTTTTACCAAGGTACCCAATGCGAGCGCCTGGCGCACATCCAGCTTTAATAAGGCCGTTGGCGATTTGGCTGGCCATGCGGTCTAGTTCGGTATAGGTGGTTTCTCGACCTTCAAAGATTTGTGCAATACGGTGACCGTTTATCTTTGCTTGATGACGGCTGATGTCCGCAACGCAGTTGAGTTGATCCAGTGCGATCATAGTTTCTTCCCCTCCCTGCTATTTTTTATAGTTTATAACTTTCTTGCCCTCAGTTTACTGACAAGTGGAGAGGGCGCAACAAAAAACTCGTACTCAAGCGTGAGTACGTTGTTGCTTGCCATAAGGTGAGGACAATAATGAGTATCAAAAAACAAATGTTGTTAAACTAATCCCAAGCCAGTTAACCTTCCGTACTTGAAGATATGTAGGCTAAGGTGTTAATTTTTTTAGCATAGGCAGCGCTAAGAAATACTAGCTAGCGGACACCACTCGTCATTAAAAACAAAATAGGAATAACCATGTCAATGATTGTCAATCGTCGAGATCTCGATTTCGTGCTCTATGAAGCCTTAGGTTTAGATAAAATTCTCGAGTCTGAGCGTTATGCTGACTATGATCGAGAATCTCTCGACGCGATGTTAGACCTCTGTCAGATAATTGCTGAAAATCAGTTTTTGACGTGTGCCTCTAAGCTGGATGCGAATGAACCCCAGTTTGTCGATGGAAAAGTTGAAACAATTTCAGAACTCAAAGACGCTATTAATGCCTATCAGGAAGCGGGTCTATGCACGTCAGCCTATGATGCGGATATTGGAGGCATGCAACTTCCTTGGATGGTGGACCAAGCTCTCAATGGTATGTTTGTCTGCGCCAACAATCCTGCCCATATTTATCTATTCCTAACACAGGGTGTGGCTAATATGCTTAATGTCTGCGGTTCTGAGGAACTAAAGATCAAGTACTTGCCTAATCTTGTGGAGGGTAAGTGGTTTGGCACGATGTGTTTGTCCGAACCTCAAGCAGGATCATCCCTTGCTGATATACGTACCAAAGCAGAACTAAAGCCAGATGGCTCCTACGCGCTTAGCGGCACTAAAATGTGGATATCGGGCGGCGAGCAGGACATTACTGAGAATATTATCCATATGGTGTTGGCTAAAATTCCCGGTTCACCGCCGGGGGTTAAAGGGATCTCGCTGTTTTTGGTGCCAAAAAACCGTGTTCATAATGATGGAAGTATTGGCGACTTTAATAATATAGCGCTGGCTGGTCTGAATCATAAGATGGGCTGTCGTGGGACAACGAATTGCCTGCTTAATTTTGGTGAGTCAGGCGAGTCGATTGGCTACTTGGTTGGAGAGCCCAATCAGGGTTTATCTAATATGTTCCATATGATGAATGAAGCGCGTATTTCAGTGGGTATGTCTGCCGTTATGACGGCGCTTGGCGGTTATTTATACTCTTTGGATTACGCACGAAATCGTCCTCAAGGACGGCCGTTGGTAAACCGTAATCCAGAAGACGCTCAGATTATGATCAGTGAGCATGCAGATATTAAACGTATGCTGATGACTCAAAAAGCATTTATCGAGGGGGCTCAGACCTTGATGTACTACTGTGCTGAGCTAATTGATACGAAGAAACTTTCTAATGACCATGCGGCTAATCAGCGGTTTGATTTACTGCTCGATTTGTTGACACCAATTTGCAAGTCTTGGCCGTCGGAGTTCTGTCTGGAAGCTAACAAGTTGGCAATACAGGTATTGGGTGGCTATGGCTATACCCGCGAGTATCCTGTCGAGCGCCTCTATCGTGACAACCGCCTAAATCATATTCACGAGGGTACCTGGGGTATTCAGGGTCTCGATATCCTTGGTCGAAAGGTGCGAATGCAAAGTGGTGCTGCAGTGGCGATTCTTCGAGAGGAAATGGAAGCCACTATTGATTCGGCTATAGGGCATTCTGAACTAGCTAGTTTTTGCGATCAGCTTGAAGAGTATTTAAAGTTAACTGAAGAGACGATCTTCGCTGTTGGTCAAGCAGAAGATCCCTCCCTAGCGTTAGCCAATGCCACGATATTCCTAGACGCTATGGGCCATCTTGTTATTGCATGGATGTGGTTGAAACAGGCAGTAGCAGCTGTAGAAGGCAAACAGAAGGGCAATAAAACTGATGATGCGTTTTATGATGGCAAGGTTGCTGCGATGCAGTTTTTCTTTCGTTACGAGCTGCCTAAGATTAAGCCTAATCTCACGCTAGTAGGGGGTTTGGATGGTACTTGCTACGACCTTACTGCGGATCAATTTATAGGCGTTTAAAGTCTATTTTACAAGATTTAAGCCTTGCTTTGCCGGGCTTAAATCTTTGATTCCGAACGTGGGCACAGCCGTGTCCATCTGTATTTTCAAAATCGAGAGCAGTAGAATGGCGCTAGTTATTAGTCGTTTTCATCAGTGGGATAGACTAGGTAGTCATTTTTGTAAGTTTACATTGATCTCCGTAAACTAGATAATTGTTCACGTTTAAAACGACACGTTTTAGAAAATATCGTTATTTTTATTGGATAGTATTAATGTCTGCTTATACAGCCCCAGTCCAAGAGTTTTCTTTCATACTTGAAGAGCTAATCGGCTATGAAAAACATAGTCAATTGCCGGGTTATCAAGACGTAGGCGGTGACATGTTAAATGCCATTTTGCCAGAAGCGGCAAAGTTCTTTGAACAGGTCGTTGCCCCTACTAATTCCATCGCGGACGGTCAAACGACCCATCTAGTGGGTGGTGAGGTTGTTACTGCGCCCGCATTAGATGGTGTTTATGAGCAGATGATAGAGGCTGGTTGGTGCGGTTTAAGCGGCGCGCCAGATTACGGTGGCGCTGGCTTTCCTGGCGTGGTGGACGTTGTGGTTCAAGAGATG
>Ga0066381_10000110_pt1 | contig 14864 bp, 12 predicted proteins | sample Knorr_S23_td_AAI_FD_70949 | JGI IMG/M metagenome (GOLD analysis project Ga0066381, IMG submission 70949) | Marine microbial communities from Southern Atlantic Ocean transect - Knorr_S23_td_AAIW_ad_876m_LV_B | ecosystem: Environmental > Aquatic > Marine > Oceanic | place: Southern Atlantic ocean... | reverse complement strand
ACTTTGACCTACGAGGCGGTCAAGCAGACCACAGATTATGGTTTTGGCCAATCTACCTGTGTAGGTATTGGTGGAGATCCTATTCCCGGGTCCAGCTTTATTGATATTCTCGAGATGTTTGAGAAGGATCCGGCCACTGAAGCCATAGTGATGATTGGTGAGATCGGCGGTACAGCTGAGGAAGAGGCAGCGGCTTATATTAAAGCTAATGTCAGCAAACCAGTTGTCTCCTATATCGCCGGTGTAACTGCGCCCCCTGGCAAGCGCATGGGCCACGCCGGTGCAATTATTTCAGGTGGCAAGGGTACTGCGGATGAAAAGTTTGCAGCCCTGCAAGATGCCGGCGTTAAAACTGTGCGCAGCTTGGCTGATATAGGCAATGGTCTAAAAGAAGTGACTGGTTGGTAGAGTTAACTCTGACCAGATATAAAAAAAGCGGCTTTCGGGCCGTTTTTTTTGGCTGCTGATTCACGCTTAACTCGTCAATATACTATGGCCATATATGTTACTGGATTTAGTTTTGATTGAGCTTGCTCAGAGCTTGGCTAACGGTCTCGGTTACTGCGCAACTAGCTAGGGCAGTGTAATCATAGTAGATGTGTTCTTTATGGGGTTATTTTGGCTTCCAAAAATACTCATTTAAATCAACCGTTTAGCCTATTCCAAAGGCAACACACTACCAAGGTGTTGCAACTACCATTTAGGAGACTGGTAGATTGCATATGTGTTACCCGTCACTCCTTAACATTCCATTGATGTTATTTGCCGCAAGAGCCTTCTGTTTTTGGTTCACATGCCGGTATCGATCCATCGATCTTGGGTCCATCCAATTGCCTAGCTCTTGCACCACTTTCGGATCCGATCCATTTTCCAGATGCCAACTGGCGAATGTGTGTCGCATGGTATGAAAAACCACCTCTTTAGGTAGTCCAGCTCTCTCAACAGCCTTGCGCCAAGTTTCATTTGTTACTGAACTCGCGGCAAAAGGCTTGCCATTGGACCGCTTGCTCCGGCTTTCCTGTATAAATACATACTTTATTCTGCCTTTTAGCTCCGGATATGCTTCTTCCATGTACAGCTTTTTAGCGTATTGTCGCCGCAATACCCGTTGCGCGTCACCACTGAGGGATATGATGTTGGGCTCCCCGTTCTTGGAGTCTTTCCCCTTGATCGTTAAGGTAGAAAGATTACTAGCGAGTTGCGTCCACTCCAACATCCTTACGTTGGTGTTGCGTAGCCCTGTGTTCGCCCCGAACTCGACCATATCTGCTCTCAGTTCATCCAAAAACAGCATCAGCTTTCGGACTTGTTTTGGCATTAAGAAAAGTTCGCGCTGTTTTTCTTTCATCATTTTCATCTTGGGAACTCGATCCATTACCTCCAGATCGTCGCGATTTTCATTGCCACTGAGGTATGAGCCTGAAATTCCCATGCTGCCAGAATATATTATTTTATCTTTAGCTGTAGCTTCAGTAATACCAGAAGGATTGGTATCTGAGTACTCTATAGAGGCGATCTGAAGTTTTGGAATTTTGAATATTCCGAAGTTATCAGACTCCCATGATATATAGGCTTCTGTTTGAGTTTTAATAACACCATGCAGAATATCACCGTTTTTTAAAACAACTTGATCACTAAAGGCTGAGTAACTTGTTACAAAGGAAAGGGATGTAATTAAAATAGAAAATGGTTTTCTAAGTTTCATGTTTGTTCTCTTTTTTAAAACCTATAAATAGTATCTAGCGGGGCGTATCAATTAAGATTTTATGTGGGATGTTCATAAAAAATCACAGAATCAAAATGAAAGCTAAGCACCTGCTTATTTTCACATAAAATCTATGATGGTTAAAATTTTAATGCCTTTGCTGATATGAAGTTTTGAAGCTGTTCTATTAGCTCTTCAACGCTACATGAAATATTGAGGTTTAGTAGTGATTCATTGTTATCAAAGGGTTCCATTTCGGCAAACTGATTGTCCAAAAGTTTCGAAGACATAAAATGATCAGATCGCTGAGCAAAGCGTTCCCTAATAAGCTGCGGGTCAGCATTTAATAAAACACCTAATCTATGAGTATAAGCGCTAAAAATAACTTCTCTGTGAGCTTTCTTTAATCCAGAGTACGCAAGAATACAATTTTTATGTTGTTGCCGATACTTCCTGAGTTGTTCGTATATACGGTTAATCCAAGGGATTCGCTGTGTATTTGTCAGGGGGATCCCCTGCGACATCTGTTGAATCGCCTGTTCACTGTGAAATGAATCAGCATCCAAATAAGTGAACTGGTGGCGTAGAGAGAATTCATTAGCTAATGTCGACTTGCCCGTTCCAGACACACCCATGACAACTATTAGCAAGGGGTCTACCTCTGCATTTGGTCTGTATACTTCTTCAGAAAGCGTCATCTTAGTATATTTAACTGATTCAATGGTTGTAACTCGGAGTATTGTATCCTAACATGGTTGCGCAACCAATTTTCCGTTAAACAATAATTTAAGAAGAAAAAAGCGGAAAAATTACAACAATAAGGTTTATTTTATGATTTCTGCTATTCAAAGGCTGGTTCTGTCAGTATTTCTTATTCTTTCAATAAACGTTCACGGCGAAAAATTATCCTATTTTGATGAGAGCCTGCCATCGGAAAAGCGCGTTGAGTTATTAATGAATGAAATGACTCTTGATGAAAAAATTGGCCAAATGTGCCAATTTGTTGGTGAAGCTTCGGATATCGACTTTGATAGCAAGGATACCAAGTCTAATTACACCCTAGCTTTAGGTGCTAGAGCAGGAATGATCAAAGAAGGCAAAATAGGCTCATTTTTAAAGGTTTCTACCTATCAAGAGGCAAATATTTTACAAAGTCTAGCCGAGGAGTCACGACTAAAAATACCGCTCTTAATTGCCACTGATGCTATACATGGTCATGGTATGTACATGGGGCCTACCACGATCTATGCAACGCAAATTGGCCTAGCTGCATCATTTGAGCCTGAGTTGGCCGAATTAATGGCTGAATACACTGCAAGTGAAATGCGAGCTACAGGCTTTCACTGGGCCTACTCACCTAATGTTGAAGTAGTGCGTGATGCACGTTGGGGGCGAATTGGAGAAACCTTTGGTGAAGACCCCTATCTGGTAACCGAAATGGGTAATGCAATGGTTCGCGGTTATCAGGGAGAGAATTTCGATACACCAACTAATGTAATAGCGTCAGCCAAGCATTTTGTTGGTGGTGGTATTGCCTACAACGGGGTTAATGGAGCGCCTGCAGATGTTTCCGAGCGCACATTGCACGAAATATTTTTTCCACCTTTTGTGGGCTCAATTGAAAATGGCGTTTATACCATTATGCCCGCACACAATGAGATTAATGGAATTCCTGCCCATGCTCACCATGAATATTTAACTGATTTAATCCGAGGAGAATGGGGGTTTGATGGTTTTTATATAAGTGACTGGATGGATATCCAACGTCTAGAGAGTGCGCATAAAATTGTTGACTCTGAAAGAGAGGCTGACAAAGTGGCGGTATTGGCTGGTATGGATGTGCATATGCAGGGACCTGGTTTTTTCGAAAATGTTAAGTCTTTGGTGGAAAATGGTGAAATTCCCATCAGCCGTATCGATCATGCTGTTAGTAAGATTCTTTTCGCTAAATTTCAATTAGGCCTATTTGAAAATCGTTATACAAATAAGCAGTTTGTTGAAAATACATTGCTCAAAGATAGCCATCTTGAGCTGGCTCTAAAAACCGCGCAAAAGTCGATGGTTTTGCTTAAAAATAATGGTGTTTTGCCCCTAAAAAAAGATCTGGACCGTCTAGTGATTACTGGCCCCAATGCTGACCACCAAGCTCTGCTGGGCGAGTGGGCGCGTGTGCAGCCAGATAATAACGTAATTACTGTTTTGGAAGGCATAAGAGAACAATATCCTAAGGGAACTAAAATTGATTATGTACCTATTGCTCAGCATCATAAGATTACTAGATCTGAGTTATCTAAAGTCGCTAAAGCAGCTAAGCGAGCAGATGTAGTTATTGCTGTAATGGGTGAAAACTCACTTCGTTTTGATAAGAACAAAACCAGTGCTGAGAACGTAGACCGTCCAACTTTAAATCTGATTGGTAACCAGATTGAGTTACTGGAAAAAATTAAAGCTAGCGGTGCCAAATTGGTGGTGGTTTTAGTTAATGGAGGCCCTATAGCATCCGAATGGTTGACTGAAAATGCTGATGCAATTCTCGAGGCCTGGGAGCCCGGTATGTTCGGTGGTAAGGCCATTGCTGAAACTCTAGCTGGTAAAATCAACCCGGGCGGAAGGCTTCCAATTACAGTGCCCCGTTCGGTTGGACACCTACAAAGTTTTTACAATCATAAGCCTTCAGCTTTTCACCGTGGTGGATTTTATTTAAGTAGTCGCAAACCACTCTACTACTTTGGTTATGGTCTTTCTTACACCAGTTTTGAGTACAGCAATCTTAGCGTACCAGTGACCATGTCCACAGATGATAATCTTAGCTTTAGTATTGATATAACCAATACAGGCGATATGGATGGCGACGAAGTGGTATTAATTTATATAAATGACAAGGTTAGCTCGGTAACTACCCCGGTAAGAAAGCTGGTGGCTTTTAAACGGATTCACCTAAAGCGCGGTGAAAAGCAGACTTTGAACTTTACTATCGACAACAAAAATTTCGCATTACTAGATCGTTACATGAGGTCTGTGGTTGAGCCGGGTGAGTTTGAAATCATTATTGGCGATCGCGTAAAAGTCCAGACAATCAATGTTCAGCTATAATTTTTAAGCCAATTTTTTGCAGGACATTAATATGGATTTAAGTTTATTTTTGGTGACCTTAGCAGGAATTACACTCCTACTGTTTTTAATAATAGCTCTTCGTATTCCTGCATTTTTGGCGCTACTTATTTCCAGTTTAAGTGTAGGTCTTCTTTCAGGTTTACCCCCGACTCAAGTTATAGATTCAGTCAAAAATGGTATGGGTGGTACCCTAGGTTTTGTGGCTGTTGTAGTCGGCTTAGGGGCTATTCTTGGTCAAATTTTAGAGAGCTCAGGTGGCATTGAGCGTATAGCTGATAGATTGATCCGCACCTTTGGCCCAGAAAGAACGCAGTGGAGTCTTGGTATAACGGGCTTTATTGTTGCTATTCCGGTATTTTTTGATGTGGCTTTCATAATTCTTGCGCCACTACTATATGGCTTAGCCAAGCGCTCAGGACGCTCGTTGTTGTACTATGCCATTCCGCTACTGGCCGGATTGGCCATTACTCATAGTTTTATACCGCCCACACCGGGGCCTATTGCCGTTGCTAAGTTAGTTAATGCCGATCTTGGCTGGGTAATTCTATTTGGTGTTTTAACCGGAATACCGACTATGATTATTGCTGGACCTTTGTTTGGTCAGTTTATTGCCAACAAGATTTATATCCCTGTTCCTGAAACAAGCCTCAACAATAACATTCAGACCAATACGCAAACTCCGAGTTTTGCCTGGGTTTGTTTAATTATTTTATTGCCTTTAATGCTAATAATGCTGGCCACCATAGCTCCTTTTTTATTAGTTGAATCTAGCAATCTACTGAGTGCTATTAACTTTTTAGGTCACCCCTTTGTTGCACTAACAATTGCCACTATTTTTGCTCTGATAATGGCTCATTTCAAATGCAATATCAGCACCGAATCACTTTTAAAGATTGCCAATAAAGGACTGGAGCCAGCCGGGGTGGTAATTTTAATTACCGGCGCTGGAGGCGCATTCAAGCAGGTTTTAATTGATTCCGGCGTGGGTCAAATGTTGGCAACAGTATTTGTTGAGGCCCAGTTTTCCGTATTTATTTTAGGATTTTTAATTGCTGCTATTACTCGAGTAGCTCAGGGTTCTGCAACTGTAGCTATGATCACAGGCGCAGGCCTGATGGCACCTATTTTAGAGTTACAGCCAATGTCAGCGCCAAGTTTGGGTTTGTTGGTTATCGCTATTTCCTCTGGGGCAACTATACTTTCGCATGTTAATGATTCGGGTTTCTGGCTAGTCAGCCGGTACCTAGGTATGAGCGAGAAAAATACTTTGAAGAGCTGGACAGTCATGACTACTTTGATTTCAATAATTGGCTTATTCTGCTGCTTGTTGATATCTCTATTTTTATAATTTTGCCATCGTAATTTATGACGAAAAGAGAAACCTAGAGCATGAAGCGCCTTACTTTAAAAGATGTTGCCGCTATGGCTGAAGTTAGTCCCATAACTGTATCGCGGGTAGTTAATGGTGCTGACGGAGTAAGAGCTAATGTGCGTCAAAAAGTAGAGGCTGCCATTGCAGAGTTGGGCTATATTCCCAATCGTTCAGCAAGTGTATTGGCATCCTCAAAATCGAAGTTAATTGGGGTGTTAATTCCCTCGCTATCCAATGTGGTATTTAACGATGTTTTGCGGGGTATTTATGATATTGCGACGACTGCTAACTACCAGATTTTGTTGTTTAATACCCACTATTCTCCGCTTGAGGAAATGCGCGCTGTAAGAACCTTATTGGGGCAGTCGCCCGAGGGAATTATTATTACTGGTGGTGAGCAGACCGCGACTACAAGAACCATGCTGGAAGAAGCTAGAGTGCCTATAGTTCAAATAATGGGTAAAGTTGATAAACCTATTGATATCAATGTGGGCTTTTCACATTTTGATGCCGGAGGTGCTGTAGCCCAGTTATTACTGGATAAACGCTACCGCAAAATAGCATTTTTAGGGGCGAGAATGGATCGCAGAACCTGCCAGAGACTAGATGGATTTAAACAAAGGTTATCGGCAGTCAATTATCTAGATGATAGGCGTATTATCACTACGTCTGAGCCATCATCAGTGGCTATGGGAGTTTCACTATTTAGAGAATTAATGGAAGTTACAAAAGGGGACTGTGACGCTGTTTTTTGCTGTAATGATGATCTGGCGATAGGGGTCTTGCACGAGTGCAAAAAAATGAATATCAGTGTGCCTGAGGAAATGGGTGTCTGTGGTTTCAATGATATTGAGATGGCTGCCTTTACTGAACCTGCACTAACCACTGTGCGGGTTAATCGATACAGAATGGGGAGCAAGGCTATGGAACTTATCTTTGAAAAAACTCACCCGACAAGTGAAAACAAATCGACAACATCCGGTTATATCAATACAGGTTTTGAATTAGTTATGCGTAATTCGACAAGATAATCACGATTAAAAAATACTAACTTTTACCTATTAAAAAAATTATTCAGGTGCCACCATTGTCTTACATCAAAAACAGAATTTTTAAGTCATCAACTGTCGCCATTTTCTGCTCCTATATATTAATAATTTCATGCTCTGAAGTTCTGTCGCCAAAGACGGTAAATACCCGGGTTGCCGTAGCTGATGCAAATGCTAAATACTGTCCAGAAGGCTCAGGCAATACTCAATTAGACTTAAACAATATAAAGCTAAAGCGGGAAAAAAATATTCCGCTAATTTATCAGGGATACAACAATATTGAAGGTCCTGTAGTTGTAGGACCTCAGGTTTTGGTAGGTATTTACAACCCGGCACATTAAAGCTCAGTACGAGCATGAGTTGTAGGACCTCAGGTTTTGGTAGGTCTTTACCGCTACTTCTTTTGATAATGCTAAGTTTATGAGGGTGCCAAAGGTAATTTAGAAATTATAAAGAGAGCAGTGACAAAAGAACAAATAGCAAAGGCGCAGGAAATAGGCTCTAGGTGCTATGAGTCAGACTATAAATATTGTGATTAAACGATCGTTATTCTTAGCTTGTCTTTTGTCGGTATCAGTTGCCATTGCAGCGGGCTACGACCGCTCGGACTTCAACTACCGCAGCTACAAACCCAATACCGACATAGGCTTTTACACCGGCAAAACGTGTGACTTTATCAACATAGATCATGTGGTCAGCCTAAAGGACGCGTACGAGAGCGGCGCGGCCAGTTGGAGTGATTCCAAAAAACAAACCTTTGCCAATGACAGGCGTAACCATGTGCCTTCATGTGGGCGAGTGAATAGCTCTAAGGGTTCGGCAGTTCCTAAAGACTTTTTGAGGCGGTCTAATGATGGCAAAGGGTTAGATTATAAGATCGTGCGCTGGTGCGAATATGTAACCAAGTACCATTCAGTTAAACAAGCCTATGATTTATCGTTCATTGCTAATGACAGAACCCTGTTATCTGATTGCAGTAATCCTTAGAAATTAAATCCAGCAATCTAGGGAAAAACGTTATTTTGATAATGTAGCGGGTAGCTAAGGTGTAACTCAGAGTGTAACTCTTAAAAAACGGCAAACCAAGAAAGAAAAAACCCCTGTAAAAACAGAGGCTTAATGGATGCTTATGGCGGACCGGACGGGACTCGAACCCGCGACCTCCGGCGTGACAGGCCGGCATTCTAACCAGCTGAACTACCGGTCCGTGAAAGCAATTTCTCTAATGGTGGGTGGTACAGGGATTGAACCTGTGACCCTCGCCTTGTAAGGGCGATGCTCTACCAGCTGAGCTAACCACCCCCTGAGAGAGCGACGCATTCTACCGAACTGGGGGTGACTGTCAAACATTTTCTGAGCCTATATACATATCAGCTTCACAGCCCTAAGATAACGACCTAATTCACGTTATTTTATTGAACAAAAATGCAGATTTATAAAGAATTTAGTATTGAGGCCGCCCACCGACTTCCAAATGTCCCAGAAGGACATAAATGTGCACGGCTGCACGGCCATTCCTTTCAAGTAGCAATCCATGTCGATGGTCCTGTTGGAGAGCAAACAGGTTGGATAATGGATTTTGGTGACATTAAGGCGGCTTTTGCGCCTATCTATGAGCAGCTCGACCATCATTACCTCAATGATGTCATAGGCTTGGAAAACCCTACCAGTGAAAATTTAGCTATTTGGATATGGAATCAACTAAAGCCTCGATTACCTCTGTTAAGTGCTATTGAGATAAAAGAGACCTGTACTAGTGGATGCATCTATCACGGTTAGCTAGTCATCGAATGGCCTGTTTGCTTTGTGCTTGCGCTCTCCCAAATGATAAAGCCCAGCATTATTATGATGGGAATAAGACAGCCCAGTAGCATCTGTTGCCAGGTAATCAAATTTATAGCCCAGCCGGCAGACAGTGCTGCTATCGCCTGAAATGAAAAAACTGTTGAATCATTAATGGCTTGGGCCTTGTGGCGGTCATTGTCAAGATGCGTGCTGGGCAATAACGTGGTGCCGGCAAGAAACAAAAAGTTCCAACCTATGCCAAGTAACACTAACTGCAACCAGAAGCCGGTGACACTCGTATTTGAAAAGCCAATGGCGATGGTGGTGCAATAGCAGGCCAATCCGATAAACATCATTGCTCTAATGCCAAACTGGCGAAACAATAGTGGTGCGATAAATGAAGGCATAAACATAGCAGCAATATGGCTTTGGATAACCCATTTCGTGTCAAGGAGCGAATGACCATGAAAATGGTGCATGCTGATTGGTGTGCCTGTCATCACAAATGACATAACCGTATAGGCAATGACGCCACTGGCTAATGCCAGCGCAAAAGAGGGTCTGCGCAGCAAATTGATAGTTGACGTCTGCTTTTGTGCTGCGGGATTTGATGCAATGGGTGCGGGGCTGTATAAGCTCAATACAATACCTGCAGCAACTATGCATCCTATGCCTAGTAAAAAAGAGCCTTGATAGGTAATGGAGGACATCTCTCTTCCTAAAATGGCTAGCTCAGGGCCGATGAAGGCTGCGACAATTCCACCACCCATTACCATTGACGTGGCGGAAGCGTGATGCTGCATGCTCACCGACTCCATCGCCGCGAATCTGCCTTGCATTAATGCAGCACTTAGTGAGCCCAAAACAACAGAGGCCGTGCAAAAAAGCGCAAAGCTTTTTGATTGCAATGCAACTATGGCGAGGATGCATCCCAATATGCCAACACCCATACAGGTGAGCATTCCTCTCTTTCGGCCCAGTTTCCGCATTAGTTGGGTTACTGGGACAACGCTAATGGCGGTACCCGTTATCATTAAGGCAATCGGCGCGGTAGCCCATTCAGATGACGGCGCTAGCTCTGAGCCAATAAGGGTGCCAGCCAATACCATCAGTGGCATAGTCGAACCGGCCAAGGCGCAACTGATACTGAGGAACCAGACGTTTCTAAAGTCTTTATGCGAAATAATGTTGATTGGGTTGTCCTTATGCTGGTTAGCTCTTTTATCTAGAGGGTAGTTGCAACGATGAATCATAAACTAAATTATTTGTAGGTGTTGCTTGTTTCTGTGCGCTGCTTTGCATAAGTCCTGTATAATTACCGAACTCAGACAATCACAATCAACAAACCTTTAATTGGCCTAATAGTATGGTAACAGTCGGTACATTCAATCAACTTCAAGTTGTTAAGCGGGTGGATTTTGGCGTTTATTTGGACGGCGATCATCTGGACGCTATTCTACTGCCTAAGCGTTATGTGCCAGATGGGTGTGAAATAGGGGATTGGTTGAGTGTTTTTTTGTATTTTGACTCAGACGATTTATTGATTGCGACCACAGAGACGCCAAAGGTTGAGGTGGGTAGTTGCGAGATGCTAACGGTCGTTGATATAAACCATGCCGGTGCATTTATGGATTGGGGCTTGCCCAAAGATTTATTGGTCCCCTATAACGAACAGCAAAAACCAATGGAAGTAGGGTATTCCTATGTTGTCTATGTATATCATGATCAACAGTCAGATCGTATCGCCGCATCAACAAAGTTAAACCACCATCTAGATGAAACCCCCGTCTGGTTAAAGCCGGCTCAGGCGGTTAATTTACAAATTGCTGGGCGAACAGATTTAGGCTACAAAGCCATCATTGATGGTAAATACCTTGGGCTCCTTTTTCGCGCTGATGCTTATCGACCATTAAAAATTGGCGAGCGACTTCCCGGGTTTGTTAAGACGATTCGTAGTGATGGAAAAGTTGATTTATTAATATCACAGGCTACGCTGCAAGGAGACCATGACTTGTCTGAGCAAATCATCCGGCATTTAACGGAGCAAGGGGGACAGTCCACATTGACCGATAAGAGTGACCCAGATGCTATACACCGCGCTTTTAAAGTGTCCAAGAAAAAATATAAACAAGCTTTAGGGACCCTTTATAAGAGTAAAAGGATTGTCATCTCCCCAGGAAAAATCGAACTCGCGTAATAGTAAAAAACTTCTAAAAGACATCTAGCAGCAGGCTTATAATTTTTATTTATGGATTTTAACTTGTTAGCTACCACCTTGCATCCGTGATAAACAGCCATTTTATGGCAGTTATGCTGTTGTAAGGATCAATTCACTTATATATTTATATTAAATACTTATTAATGTATTTGCTTTTTTAATTTGAATCCGGCCTATGACTGAGCGACCATTCAGTGTGCGTGAACCTGATGCGTATGTAGTGTTGGGTGCGCTATAAAAAATATAAAATAAACTGTATAGTGATTAGAGTTAGAGCAATGAGTGCTATTTAGATCACGTGTGACGTTGAATTTTAATTCTACATTGGGGAGAAACATATGTTTCGCAAAACTAAAGTAAACCGTGCGGTAGTATCAGTTATCGCAGCCGGCTTCGCAGCTACTGGCGCAAGTTTGGTGACAGCTCAGATCGAAGAAGTTATCGTAACAGCGACAAAAACTTCAGCAAGTACACAGGATATTCCAATTGCTGTTTCAGCAATAACGTCTGAAAAACTTGATCAGATGGGTATTTCAAATTTTGAAGATTACCTTATCCAATTACCTGGCGTAACAGCTGGTGGTAGTGGTCCAGGTCAAAATACAATTTATATTCGTGGTGTAGCCTCTACCACTCCGGCTATTTCTATTGCTGGTGTTGCAGGTCTTGCACCTAACGTTGCATTTTATCTAGATGAGCAGCCATTGGCACAGCCTGGCCGTAATCTTGACGTTTATGCAGCTGACTTGAGTCGCGTTGAGGTTCTAGCTGGACCACAGGGCACTTTGTTTGGTTCTAGCTCTCAGGCAGGTACTGTTCGTTTAATTACCAACAAGCCTGATCCTTCTGAAGCATACGGTAAGCTGAAGATGGGCTTTTCGCAAACTAACTCAGGCGGAACTAGCAACAACTACGAAGCTATGTACAACTTGCCAGTGAGTGACAAGGTGACATTGCGCGGTGTTGTTTACAGTGATGATAAGGGCGGTTATATCGATAACGTCCATGGCTCTCGTACGGTTCAAGAGAGCGCTCGTTTCCGTAAGGAAGGATTCATGCGTTCTAATGGTGTTGCCGTTAGCGCAGCTCGTGCTGGATTTCAAAGTGGCGGGGCTGATGCAAATGGCGATGGCTATGCGGATATGCCTGGTGTGAATTTTATTGCTGCGGATAATACGGCTTTTTTAGAAGAAGATTTTAACCAATCTAAGTATACCGGTGCTCGATTAAGTGCTTTGATTAGCTTGAGCGATGATTGGGAACTTTTACTTTCACACACTACTCAAGAGCTTGAAGCAGATGGTGTTTTCTTTGCTGACCCTAATTTAGGTGACCTTGAGATTCAAAGCTATATTGATGATTCATTGAAAGATGAGTTTGATAATACAAGCTGGACTCTGACAGGCCGTGTTGCTGGATTAGACGTTGTTTATACCGGTGCTTATACAGAGCGTACTGCAGATCAAAATATTGGCTACTCTGATTATATGTTTGTAGGCCAGTATCTGCCTTACTACATATGTGACTATTCGGTGACTTATGGCAACGGAACAGGTACCTGTTACGAGCCAAACATGTCAGCACCTAGCCACTCAGAAACTGAAGTATCAACCCATGAGATTCGTATCACAACAGATCAAGACAAGCGTACACGTCTGACTGCTGGTGCCTTCTTTAGTGATACTACACTCCAAGAGCGAGTTAGCTTTACTTATCCTGGCAGCATTAAAGCCCAGGGTTGGGGTGGAGCGGGCTCAGGCCCAGGTTTTGCAAATCCTAACTACTCATATGGTGATGGATACCTTTCAAGCAATGATCCTTATGCACCAGGTGAGATCTTCCGTAACGATATTCAGCGGACTGATGAGCAAATGGGTGTGTTTGGAGAGTTAAGCTATGATGTTAGTGACGAACTTTCTGTGACATTAGGGGCACGTTACTACGATATCGAGATTGACTTTGATGGTAGTGCTGCAGGCTCGTTCTTCAACTTCTGTGGTAGCTCAAACCCATCTTGTGTAGATGCACAGGTCTTTGGTACTAACATTGCGACTCTCTACGGTGGAGATAACCCTACCTCAGGTATCGATAAGTCCACAGCTGATGGAACCATCTTTAAGTTGACTGCGTCTTATACGCCAACTGAAGATATTCTGCTGTATGCAACAGTGTCTGAAGGTTTCCGAGCTGGATTCTTAAACCGTCCCGGTGGTTACACTAGTCAAGACGGCCTTTACACAGTTCCTTATCAGTTCGGTACGGATGACATGATGAACTATGAGTTTGGCTGGAAAGCTGACATGATGGACGGACGTATGCGTTTCAATGGTAGTGTGTTTATGGCTCAGATTGACGGCTTACAAACCACTATTTTCGATCCAAGTATTGCTAACTTGTTCTTCTCTGATAACGCTGCAGACGCTGAAGTTACAGGTCTAGAGGCTGACTTGATTTGGGTGTCTGAGAGCATAGAAGGTTTAACAGTCAGCGCTGGTTTGTCGATTCTTGATACCGAGATAACCAAAACTCTAACCACGTCTAAAGATGTTGTGGCAGGTGATTCCTTGGCTTTCGCTCCTGAGCGTCAAGCTAACATCCAAGCGCGTTATGAGTGGCAGACAGATTCTGGTATGACAGCACATATCATGCCGCATCTTGCTCACTCAGCTTCTTCTTACAGTGATATTATTAGAATCAACCGTGACCGTATAGCGGGTTGGACCTTGATGGGTCTTACAGCGGGTGTGACTACTGATACTTGGGGAGCAGAGCTATATATTGACAACCTCACAGATGAGCGTGCTGAACTAGCGCGGAACTACATCAATGATAGAGAGCGTGTTTCATATGCAAGACCCCGTACTATGGGTGTGCGTATGACTTACAATTTCTAAACATTGTAAAGTAGTTAAAAAAGCTAGATCATAATGCCCCTTTCGAGGGGCATTATTTTTATACGGAGAAAAAAATTGGACAACAAATCGCGATCAGATGACATTGTCAATGAAGAGTTGATGGAGGAGATTAAAGCTCTTTTGCGGGCTGGTGATTTTACCAAGGCTGAACAACAGCTATTGGACATAGTCGCCTCAGGTTCAGACCATGATGAAGTGTTTTACATGCTTGCGGTATGTCAGCGCTACTTAAAAAAATATTCCGCTGCTTTGAGTAATCTAGATAAGTTAAAGAGCCTAGTACCTGATCATAGTCGCGGTCATCAAGAAACTGGCCATGTTTACAAGGCGATGAATAAAGCAGACGCAGCGCTTAACGCCTATAGCCGAGCTGTACAAATCAATCCGGCCCTGTTCGCGAGCTTTAGAGGGCAAATAGAGATCCTTTCAGCCACGGGCAGAGAATCAATGACTGGTCCGCTAAAGCGGCAACTGGAGTCTCTAGAGGCACTGCCAAAAGTGCTAGTTGTGGTTATGGATCTCATTGCTCATGGCAAGCTAGTCAAGGCAGAGGAACTCTGCAAAGGATTTATGCAGAAAGTACCTCGACATATTGAAGGTATGCGTCTGCTGGCGGATATTGGAAATCGACTCGGCGTATTAGAAGATGCAGAGTTCTTATTAGAGAGTGCTATTGAATTCTCTCCAGATAGCATACAGGTGCGGA
>Ga0066381_10000100_pt1 | contig 15335 bp, 10 predicted proteins | sample Knorr_S23_td_AAI_FD_70949 | JGI IMG/M metagenome (GOLD analysis project Ga0066381, IMG submission 70949) | Marine microbial communities from Southern Atlantic Ocean transect - Knorr_S23_td_AAIW_ad_876m_LV_B | ecosystem: Environmental > Aquatic > Marine > Oceanic | place: Southern Atlantic ocean... | reverse complement strand
GCAGCAGTATGTGTCTCATATGAAGTGACCTATCAAATGGATACCAAAACTATCCCATACCCAAGCCACTGATGCAAACCAGATGCATGATCTACAAGACGGCTTAACCTTCAAATTGGCTTCTGATCTATCGGGGCAGGAACAGTAATAATTACAAGTATTCAGCGGAGGCCCCCGTGGGGGTAAAAAGTGTAGCCCCAAGTATAATCTATGTATGATTATGTATGCTCTATGTATAATTACAGCTAGCAATGCCTCTGAAAGCCGCATACAATAAGGGCTAACTTATAGGGGCAGAGCCTCTCCTGGGCACCAATGACGATTTTATAAAAATCAATAGCTTAAAAATACGATAAACTCAAAAACTGCTAAATGTACCACGGATTATTTACTCTCTAGAGAACAAATAATTGAACTTTAGCCCGTATGTTCGCGGAGCTGTGTAGGTTGCAACAAGACCCCCTGGAGTAAGAACATTTCCCGAATCTATTTTTATATTTTCATCTGTCGCGTTATTAATGTATGCCGAAGCAATCCATGCTTTCGCTTTCGGTTTAAAGGTTAAACTTAAATCAATGGACTGGTAGGAATCTTGCACTCCAAGGCCATCGCCTCCATTTGGTAGGCTTTCAAAAATTCCAGCCGCTAACTTATCGCGATTGTAAATATCGAGAAAATAGCTGTCCGAGACTTTAGCCACTAAACGCGGAGTTAATACGCCCTGCTCAAGAGCAAAATCATGACTGTAGGCAAGTGTCAACTTCCAGTCCGGCACTCTTGGGGGCCTATTTCCCGACAATACAACCGGATCCTCTGTCGACATCGACTGACTTGAGACGAAGGGATTAAATAAATTGCCAAATAATGTATCTGGTATTTCGAAGTGATCAAAATGAGCTTTAGTGACGGCTGCACTCAGTTGCAGATAATCAACATCTGTCAGCACCCAGTCTAGTTCTAGCTCTAGGCCTTGAATGGTTGCTGCAGTGGCATTTCGCACCACTGTGCTCCCGCCGCTATCTGCAATGCCATCATTATTAATATCAAGTCGGTCTTCATTAGAAAACTGAAGGTCGTTATAGTCGGCTCTAAACAGAGCTACGTTAAGACGCAAACTGTCATCCAGATATTGTGATTTAAGCCCCAGCTCTACATTGGTTACGGTCTCGGGCGCAACAGAATTCCCAGCATCCTGAATATGGCCAGATTTAAACCCTGTTGAAATCGAGGCGAAATACATCAAATTATCGGAGGGACTGAATTCATAGTTAATGAGTCCACTGAGCTTTCCCCAGGTAACGGACAAATCATTAACTTGCCGAACCCAACATGGCTCATCACCAATCCCGTCACTAGTGCCATTATCATGGTAGGTACCATTATCAATAGCCTGTTGCGTGGCTGTATCAGCATAGATTTCCTCAGGGCTTGGCGCGCCCGGGCCAATCGATCCAGACTCTGCATAAGGACCCAGTACCGAGGTAACTCGACAATTGATTGCGCGACCACCCCGGTCAAATTTAGTGTCCCTTGTATGCCTTGCACCCAGCGTCAATCGACTGAACTGGCTAATATCATAGGTCACCTGTGTAAACACTCCTAATGACTTAACCCGCCGATCTGGCTGAATCGCATAGGAAACTGCAGCCCCATCAAAATTGCTAATCCAGCTTGTCGCCCCCTCAGGATATCTTCCTCCGCCAGCATCCTGCTGGTCTACTGCGAAGACAATGTCATTATTCTCAAGAGAAAAAAATGCGCCCATCAGCCACTGCAGGTGCTTGCTCTCATCATTCATTAACTGCAGTTCATGTGAGGAAAACCGGAAATTGGAGCTGTGGGTGCGCTGCTGCTCAAAACTACTACTTCTGCCATTATCAGCATCAACAATCTGCTCACGCTTCATGAGCGACTGCCCATAGAGGTAGCGCAATGAATATCCTGGGGTTTTGTAATCCAGTTCTGCGCGCAAAGTCTCATTGCTGAGGTCGAGAAAAGATGGACTGTCAGAAACCACAGCTCTAATCCCTTGAGTAACCAGCGAAGGGTCTAACTGAGCAAGGCCTGTGCTTTGATCTCTGTAATTCTCAAGACTGATCAAGGCGCTAAAGTTATCCGTTGGTTGCCACAGAGAAGATATTCTCCAGCTTTGCTGGTCTGCCATTTCAGGCCCAGCCTGCCCATAGTCAATAGCCTGATCATAATCAGCCAACTCATCTGTGGTTGCCGGATACTGGAGGCCAAGCCCCACATAATTATCCATCAGTTCAGTATAAGCATCATGCTCCAGGGTGGCACCAGCAAAACGTAATCCAAAGGTATCATTGACCGGGACATTCAAGGCTCCACGGAATTCCCGGCGATCATAATTGCCAAATACAGTTGAGAAATTACCATCCTGAATATCCAATGATGGCTTCTGGTTATAAATGTTAATACTACCGGAAGTTGAATTGCGGCCAAGCAATGTACCTTGAGGGCCCCGTAAAACTTCAATACGGTCTATATCATAGAGCAATGCTGCGGCTGCCTGTGATCTCGGCGAATAAATACCATCCACATGAATTGACACTGGCCCATCAGCAATTTCGGTGATATTGGTTGTACCCACTCCCCGCAACTGAACCAGCATTGCAGCCTGAGGAGCTGTGCTGGTCATCTCAAGCCCAGGCACCATATAGACAAGATCACTCAAATCAGAAACATTGTTAGAGTCCAACCTAGCTTGATCAAATGCCGAGACGGCAATAGGGGTTTTTTGCAGATCAGTTAGTCTGCCCGCAGCAGTTACAATAATTTCTTGCAGATAGATATCTGTAATAGGAGCTTCAGAAGCTATCCTTTTAGCAAAGATCGACACCGCAGTATCATTGATAATCTTGTAGTCTAATCCGGTATCTTTGAGCAACACGACCAAAACTTCTGTCTTGGTGAAAACACCCTGTATATCCGGGATTACATGCTGGTGTAACGTCTTAGAAGTACCAATAATATTGATGTCCGCTTGCAACGAGAAGGCAACCAAACCCAATTCCAGCGCCTGCGATGGAATATTGAATTCCATCTTAGGTTCATCAGAATCAGCAATGCTGTGATGTGTAAATCCAAAATTAAGCACGAGAGCGCTCGTAACCACACTTAAGAGCCTAACGTAAAAGCTTTTTTCCCAACCTATCCGAAATATCACAATAAAATAATTGGTATCTTATTAGAAGGCCCCCAAAAACGAGGAAATGTTACCGTTATTCTTTATACGGCCATTATAGTAGGTTCAATTGCTATAAACTATTACTCATTAGCCATCTTTGCCTAAAATGCATACCTCTCGCCTAACAAAATCTCTTTTATTATGATGCTCTCTATTTAAATATCATTCCTGTTTGACCAAAGTGCTTCCATCTCTTCCAACGTCTTGCCTTTGGTTTCAGGTACCAATTTCCATACAAAGACCATGGCAAGCACGCAGAACGAAGCAAATATAAAATAAGGTAGCGCACCATTAAAGCCAATCTGATTCAGCGCACTCTCATTCACCGATGGAAAACTATTAGCAACCAACGCATTAAATAACCATTGCGCAGCCACCGCGATCGACATCGCCACACTTCGCACATTATTCGGGAACATCTCAGACAACATTACCCACACCACTGGGCCCATAGACATAGCAAATGATCCGATAAATACCAGAATGGCCAATAGCGAAACGACTCCCATCTGTCCCGTATAAATAGTAAGGCCAAGCACCGTCAGGCCTGCAAACATACCTATGCTGCCGCCAATAAACAACGGCTTACGCCCCCAACTATCTATCTTATAAATAGCGACAAAGGTAAAGGCCAGATTTACCGCACCCAGCCATAATTGTTGTTTGAGAGCATCTTCCGGCCCATAACCTAGAGCATTACTAAAGATTTCGGCACCATAATAAAGAATCGCATTAATACCAGTGATCTGTTGAAAGATCGACAACATAACGCCGAGAAATAGTACAAAACCAATGCCTTTACCAAACAGAATAGTCATATTGGGCGTCGAACTATTGACCAGCGAAGCTTCTATGTCAAACATCTCTGAGGAAGCTTCCTGCTCGCTTGAGGTAATACGAGCTAGAACAGATTTAGCCTCTTCAGTACGACCCTTTAGTATTAACCAACGCGGGCTGTGGGGCACACTAAATAAAAGCAGAAAGAAAGTGACTGCTGGCAAGAGCTCAGACCAAAACATAATGCGCCAACCTTGACTTACATTGTATTCATGAAGCAGCTTAAGCTCCTGAAGAGCGATATCCTGAGTGTCACCACCACCAATAAAATAGGTGGCTAAAAAAACCACAAAGAAACCAATAACCACCGCTAGCTGATAGTAAGAAACCATGCGGCCACGTGACTTGGGTGGTGCGATTTCAGCAATATACATAGGCGCTGCCAATGAGGCCATGCCCACAGCAAGACCGCCGATAATACGATAAAACACCAATTGATCGAGACTATCAGCAATCCCAGAACCCCAGGCAGAAACAGTAAAAAGAGCCGCCGCGAAGATCAACGTGTACTTTCGACTGATGGCTTTAGTGAGATAGCCGCCGACCAGAGCACCGACTAGACAACCATAGAGAGCACTACTCACTGCCCATCCCTGCTCGCCAGCAGTCAAGTTAAAATATTCAGTGAAATACAACTGACTTCCTGCGATCACACCCGTGTCATAGCCAAACAGCAACCCACCTAATGCTGCGACAATGGTAGTCTTTAGAATCGTGAGTCTTTCATTACTGGAGCTTCCTTCCGTATTCATAATTCCCTCTGATATTTTTTATTGATAAATTTAATAGAACATATACAAATGCGTCCGCACCTCGTGAAAGATTTGGATATGACACTAGTTGGTATACTACGAAATCCGACTATTTTTTAAGCAGTATGAGATTGTCTGAAATAACATGCACTTTAATTGGCAGAGTTTCAGCCAACATTTGTGGGAGCTGATCAATTTGATCAGTGCGCAATGTCACAGTGATTTTTTCATCAGCAAGCTCTTCTGATTGTAATAATATTTTACCATCAAAGTATCGACCTGCATCGGTGACAACATCAGCCAAAGCAATGTCTCTATAGATTAGTCGACCCAGACGCCAAGCACCCAAGTCCGAACTAGGCACAGCCTTTACAGACTCAAAGGCTCGATCTTTGGCTTTAACGACTTTCTGCCCCACTGTCAGAACTACAGCAGGAAGAGAGAACGACTGACTGTCTTTACTACCCTGCCCAAATACCTTCACGATACCTTCTAAAACAGACACGCTAACCGTATCCCGTATCTTTTGCACATTAAACTGCGTACCCACGACCTCGACCGATACGTGACTGACTGTAACAGTAAATGGTTTTCGCTGATCTTTAACAACGTTAAAAAAGGCCTCTCCACTGGTCAAATTAACCGATCGCCCTACATCTGAAATACGCGTTGTCATTTTAGACTTGGCACCCAGCGTAATTTCACTGTTGTCCGCCAACATAATGGTTTTTATTTCCCCTGCTTGAGTACTGTAGTGGGTCGTGATTGACTCATGTGAGGTGGGCTGCAATATCATCACAACTGCAGCGCAAATAACGGCAAAGCTCAAAGCATACTTTGGGGCTGGAATTAATGTTTTCATTCTTTCAACAGGGGACACAAAAAGAGCCTTCAGCTTGGATGTGAAAGGCTCTACCGAACGGCGCAACGCGCGCCCTTCAGCAGTATCGGATAAATCACCCAGACTCTGCCATACAAGCTCTATTTGCTTATAAGCTTCTTGATGTTCAGCATGCTCTAACAGCCAGTCGCTGAATTCCTGATGATCTGTAGCAGACACATCCGCTGACGACATAAGCGTAAAGTACTCTGCCGCCTGCTTGTTAATCTGATCTGATACTTGCATAAATTCTTCACTCATTTAGAATTCTTACCAATTTGACCTTGTAGCGCTTTCTGGACATCTAGAAGCGCCTTACTAACATGCTTGCGCACTACCGTCTCTGATAGACCAACTGTTCGGGCAATTTGAGCATAACTCAACCCATCAAAACGATTCATCATCAATAATTTTCTACGTTTTGTAGGCATATCCCAGAGCGTTTTAACTATAAGGCCCATCTGTCTCTCGCCATCATATACGCGTTCTGGACTTAATTCGTCCACCACTTTCGCACCTGAATTGCCAACAGTCTGAACATGCCTCTGAATCACACCGCCATGCCTTTTATAGTCAATGGCGAGATTGTAACTAAGCTTGTATAACAGCGCTCTTGGGTTCTTTATCTCTTTAGAATCCATTTCAATCAAGCGAGTAAAAGCCGCCTGCACAATATCCTCCGCTTCATCTTGATTGACATTAACTTTGCTAATGACATAAAGACGCAGTTCCTTGCGATGGCATATATAGACGTCATGCATCTCCAAATTTTGATGATCAGACATCATAGAACCATTTCGACTAACGAACAATATTGACGCATAAACCGGGTAATCCCGGACCCCTGCAAATGATGAATAATAATTATTGTAATAATAAGACGTTCCATGCTGGCAAATCCACCCTCTAAAATGACCAATCTGTTATTACAAGGTCACAGCGAACAACTGGCATCACCGTGATTACTGACGATATTCACCGAGTGTATTTGTAGTTGCAAAGCCCCAGCGACTTTAAATATGACAGGTGAGCTCACTTTTGTCATATCTGACCCGTTGTCCGCAAAACAACTTAATTTCAACCGAGAGATCTGCCACCCTTGATTGAGCTTATTGGCTAATGCTTTGGTAATATCTACCTCACCATTACATCCTTCACCACAGCCAACACTCAAAGTAGTATTTGCGACCTTATCGCCAAGGACCTGATACTGAAACTCCAGTGCCATGTCTCCATTGGATTCACGCGATATATCCATGGGTTCACCCTCAATGGCCAAAATAGCATCGCCTAGAAATGTAAATAAACGGGTATCCTCCTGACCTTTGTAATCAAGTGCTTCCATAGTTAATGCACCAGAGGCGCTGACCTCCTTTGACGTGGTTACCTGCACAGCGCCTGCAGAATCATGCAACACCAACCGCCAAGGCGAAACAGGTTCGCCAGCATTCAAGAAGCTGAGGCCTTGCCCTTCAGTTTTATCATCAAGTTCAGCATCTTCAGAGAGAGCCTCAAGGTCTCCAACTTCTGAGTATGCTAATCCATAACCATAACTAAATAGAGGATTATAATTTTCATCGCCAACATTAATGGCAGTTTGGGAGCCGGTTCTGGGCCAAGAAAAAGACAGTTTTCCATGAAAATCGTTCTGAATTTTACCACTAGGCCTACGTAATAACACATCAGCAACACCACCTCCTTCTGTCCCTGGTAACCATGCGGCAACAAAAGCATCTGCGGCGTTTATTTCTGGATTAACCCACATAGGACGCCCAGAGAGGAACACCGCCACCGTTGGGATGCCTTGAGACTTAAATTTCTTTAACAGTTTCAACCCGCTTTCAGATTGAAAATCTAAATGAGGTCGATCGCCTTGGAATTCTGCATATGGATTTTCCCCAAATATCACCACCGCCACATCAGGTCTATTTTTATATTGGCCATTTTCACTTAAGACTGCACTACCACCTGCAGCTTTGACCTGTTCCTTGATACCATCAAAAATGGACATGCCATTAGGGAAATCTTCTTTACGGTTCCCCGCACCCTGCCAAGAAAGCGTCCAACCACCGGTTTGCTTACCCATGTTGTCAGCACCATCACCGGCGACTAATATGTTCGCGGATGGAGAAAGGGGCAGCAATTGCTTGTTATTCTTGAGCAACACTAATGATTGGCGCACAGCTCTTCGAGCGACTTCTCTATGTTCAGGTGCCGCAAGTAAATCATAACGTCCAGCGTACTTTCTCTCTGATGGCAGACCAGCTTCGAATAATCCCGCACGTATTTTTACGCGTAAAATACGGCTGATAGCTTGATCTAAACGTGCCATCGTAATCTCACCGCTTTTTGCTTGAGCCAGAGTATTTACATAGAGCTCTTTCCAGCTATCAGGAGCCATAAACATGTCAAGGCCGCTATTAAAAGCTGTAGCGCAAGACTCATTAGTACAGCCTTTAACTTGTCCATGGCCGTTCCAGTCTCCAACAACAAAGCCACTGAATCCCATTTGGTCAACAAGCACATCGTTTAATAGCTCTTTATACCCATGCATTTTGCGGCCACACCAGCTATTGAAGGATGCCATGACCGATTGCACACCACGACTAATGGCTACGGGGTACCCGGCGCCTTGTATATCACGCAATGCTTCTTCACTTGAAATATTATCGCCCTGGTCTCGGCCGTCGATAGTGCCACCATCACCAAGGAAGTGTTTGGCCGTTGCAATCAAATGATCTTCATCAAGGAACGTTTTATCGCTAATTTTTCCTTGAATACCGTCAACAAGATATCCGGCGTACTCTCTAACGATAGCAGGGTCTTCAGAATAACTTTCATAAGTCCGTCCCCAGCGGTCGTCCCGCACAACGGCAATCGTGGGTGCAAAAGTCCAATCTAAACCGGTAACAAGTATTTCTTTAGCCGTAACAGTCCCTATTTGGTGCATCAAATTTGGATCATTAGCAGCACCTAAACCTATGTTATGAGGAAAAAGAGTCGCACCAACGATATTGTTGTGCCCGTGAACAGCATCTGTACCCCATAATGCGGGAATACCTGTTCTGCCGTCCTTTTTATCGGTGGATGTGAGCCAAAACTCGTCGGCAAGAGCAAGCCAGGCCGAGGGTGTTGTTCGATTGTCTCCCCCTGGCGCAGAGTTACCGCCATTGAGTATGGATCCCAAATGATACTCCCGTAATTCATCGGGTGTGATCGAGCCAATATCTGCCTGAATAATTTGGCCGACCTTCTCTTCCAGACTCATTTGACCAATTAGTGCTGTAATGCGCTGTTCTAAATCTTTGTTTGGCTTAAAAGGCGAGTCCTGCTTAGGCCAGATTTCAGGATGAATTGTTACAATCTTTGTATTATCAGCCTGTGTCTCAGTAGCGTTATTTTTATCCACAGCTGCACCAAAATGACACCCGGACACTAAGGAGAGAATCAACCCCGCTATAAAATAATGTGAAACACTCATGCAACAACCCCATTGGTATATTTTAATATGCTCTTTAAGTTCACTATTCTCATACGAATCATGTAGCCCCCTCGCAACTAAAAGCAAAGAATACATTTCAGCAATCTAAGACGTTTTTACATAGTAAATCCGCCCCCCTAAATTGTCACTTTGAGGTAGGTTTTTGATACTTAAGTACCCTAATCAATAACCTATGTGCTTATACCGAAAATTCATTTAAGCTGTTTCACTAACGGTATTTTTAATACAAAACAAACAATGATGGTTGCCGAAACTACTTCCGTATAAAGAAGATACGGCCGTTAGTAAGACTGTTGACAAGGAATAAAAAATGTCCATTGATGACAAATCAAATTACGCGCCATGCAAAAATATGCAGTATGAATGCTTGAAAATTGGCGCTGATCAACAAGAATTAGTGCGCGTTGATTCTTATATTCAGGGTGCTGACACACTGAGACAGAACGCCATTACAAGAAACAATTTCGCCGTCGCTGATAGTTACTATCCAGGTATCAGGATGACTATCTCCGATGCCTACATTATCGGCCTAGTGAGGACCTTTCATGGCATTATTCGCGATTTTTTTAGTCTTGATCTCCGCAACATAAAAACTGCTGTATCAAAGTTCTCTATTGTTACATCCAAGCCGCAAGACCTTAACTCAATGCAATGCATTCCCCATTTTGATGCGCCTTCAAGGAACAGTTTGGCTGTAATACATTATCTGTGCGATGCTCCGGACTCAGGCACCTCATTTTATCGTCATAATGAAACGGGATATGAATATATCGATAAAGGTCGACTTAAAAAATATGAGGAAAGCATTGTAAAGTGGCGTCATGACCCTGCGCTTAATCCCTCCGGCTATATGTGCGGTAGCACTAAAAATTATGAAGAAATCGCGTCTTTCAAGGCAGTACATAACCGGCTATTAATGTACCGTGGTTCGAGCCTACATTCAGGGCTAATTGGGCCTGATTATAACTTCGACCCCAGCCCAGAGACCGGACGCCTTACCGTTACCAGCTTTATTGAATTTTCTTAAGAATCTTAGGCAAGCCTAACTCGCATTAGCCACCGCGCACAAGATTCAGCAGATCGCGATTTGTTGGCTGACTTGCCATAAAAGCTTCAGTCTTACCCAGATTGTCACGCATCAACCTGTCTGCTAATTCAGCATCCTTACCCCAACCGCGATAGCGGCTACTGTTGATCTCGGTGACGAATCCCATACCATACAGCACATACTGTACGCTTGCGGCTGAAAATAGCTCAGCCCGATTACTTGAGTCCGACACCCAGGGAACCTGGGAGCGCCACAACTCCAAGGAATCACAGAGGCTGTCTGGCATGGTTTCTATCAGACTATGGTCCTGCCAATAGTCGGAATCTGTGCGCTCGGACAGCACATAATGTAGTTTTAGAAAATCAATAATGTCGACCCAGTACTTACCGACAATTTCATTAAAACGCTTGGCAACGACCGTCATTGCCTTTCTATCTTGCGGTAAGTTGTTGCTTAAAAACTCCGCTGATTTTTCAATCAACACCAGCGCACTCGCCTCTAGTGGCTCAACGAAGCCGGCTGAGACACCGACGGCAACACAGTTTTTATGCCAAAAGGTCTGCCTATGACCTGGTTGAAATGTTATTTTACGCGGGCTAGGCGCGTCCTTCGCTAAGGCGGGGTCTGCATCAAGGTAACGCTGCAACTCATCCTCTGCTTTTTCCAACGACAGGTGTTGACTGGAAAAAACATAACCAATACCTCGCCTCGTTGGCAGTGCGATATCCCAAATCCACCCACTGGATTGGGCGGTAGACTTTGTGCAAGAGGCTATAGGCGTATCCTCGCTAGCATGGTTGACCTGCACGGCAAGCGCTGTATCGTTGAATAAACAGTCTCGCTGCGACACAAAGGGCACTTGATAGTGCTTCCCTATCAACAGGGCGGCAAAGCCAGTGCAGTCAACAAATAGGTCACCAGACATTTTTTCACCGTTAGATAAGCACAGTGCTGCTATATCACCATTTTCAGCACTCAACACCTGATCCACATGGCCAAGCTGATAGTCCACTCCCAGCTTTTCCACACAGTGGCACTTTAGCAATTCAACAAATTTTCCAGCGTTGAGGTGGTAACCATAATTAAGACCGAAAGCGTACTCTGGGGTCTGCGGGGTTTTAGGGGCAAGCCCCAAATCACACACCTTCCCCTGAGGACAAACAGCATCGACGAAATTGATATCCCCACGGCGATCCAGCCAGTGCGCGGCCAGATTGGCCGAGCCGTAACCTGCGGGAGGAACAAAGGGGTGATAGTAAGATTCCCCCTCTCCCCTTTGCCAATCGATAAACTGGGAGCCCTGTTTAAAACTGACATCGCAGGAACGCAAGAAATCGACTTCTGAAATGCCTATCTGTCGCAGAGTATCCCGCATGGTGGGCCATGTCCCCTCTCCCACGCCAAGATTGGCAACATCAGGAGATTCAAGGAGTATCACCCTAGCACCTTGACCACCTTCATCAAGAGGGTTGTGCCGAGCGGCAATAATGCCAGCTGTCAACCAACCCGCACTGCCGCCACCTACTATAACTACAGTTTTAGTCATAATGTCTTCACATGTTTTACCCAGTCAGTCCCCTTGGGGTGATGCGCAGTAATGGTCAATAAATTGCTGATGTGTTGGAAGCTTTTGTACTTTCTCTTCAATCGAGGACTTCATTTTAGACAGCGATTGCTGGAGTGATTCTTTTGGCGTCAACTTACCAGCACCATGATAACTCTCAGGAGTTAAACCCTGACCCATCATTACCTGCACCCACGAATCAACCCGGAAAAGAGCTACATCATCTGGCCAGACATAACCATTTTTCTGGAAAATCTCAAGGCGGTGCGCAAGAGTATCTGGTATATCCATGGTGCGGTAGGCATTCCAAAAGTCGCTGTCCGTACGATTGGTTTGCTTGTAGTGCAAAATTACAAAATCTCTCACCGTTTCTATTTCGGTGCGCGATTCCTGATTAAACCGATCGGCCAATGCTTCACTGGAATCACCAAAGGGAAACAGACGAATTAAGCGAATAATGGCGGTCATCACCAGATGGATACTGGTGGACTCCAACGGTTCGATAAAACCACTGGCCAGTCCCAGCGCAACACAGTTCTTATGCCAAGACTTCTGACGAGTTCCTGTGCGATATCTAAGTAACCGAGGTTCGGTCAGCACATCGCCTGAAATATTATTCAACAGTGTCTGTTTGGCCTCGTCATCAGACATAAAACGGCTACTGTAAACAATGCCGTTGCCGACCCTACTTTGCAACGGAATTCGCCACTGCCAGCCCGACGCATGTGCTATTGCGCGAGTATAAGGTGGCGGTGCCTCGGTGGCTGTTGTCTGCACGGCAATGGCTCTGTTCGAGAACAGCCAATGGCTCCAGTCTTCGAAATCGACACCGAGCGCGTCACCCAGTAGTAGAGAACGAAAGCCGGTACAGTCGATAAATAAATCACCTTCGACAAGCTCTCCACTGTCCAACAATAACGCCTTTATTTCACCGGATAGCTGATCTTTCTGGACCTCTTTAATTAATCCCTCAACTCGACGTACCCCTGCTTTCTCACTTTTCTTTCGCAGGTATTTTGCATAGCGTGTTGCGTCGAGATGAAAGGCAAAATTTAATCGGGTGTCATCTATTGAAGTGGCGAACTTACCCGCCTTGGCGGCTTTCAATTCGAGGCAATAATCCTCCAGACTGCCGCCAAACCCTTGGGCCCGGGCTTCTAGCCAAAATTCGTGAAACTCTGCCATCCATGAGCGCTGCCCAATTTCCCCGAAGGAGTGGATATAACTATCGCCTATCTCTCCCCAATTATCGAAGGCAATACCCAACTTAAACGTAGCCTGAGTTTCGCGCATAAATTCTTGCTCATCAATATTCATAATGCGGTGAAAATTACGCATAGGTGGGATCGTAGCTTCACCTACGCCCACAGTTCCAATAGCATCAGATTCAACCAGCGTGATATCCAGCAAGCCCGCTAAACGGGTCGAAAGACCGAAAGCTGCAATCCAGCCGGCTGTTCCGCCACCCGCAATAACCACTTTTAACATTTTTGTATTTCTCCAAACATGATTATTTTTCTCTCAGAAAGAAACTCTGTTCAGGGCTTTTAACGATTTAGCTTGTTTTTCACCAGTGCTCGAAGGCGTCTAACCATGTCGTCATCAAGGTCCGCCAAAGCCCCCTGAACAGCTGGAGGTATTTGCTCTCGCGGCGTTTCCGGTGAGCCAAACACGTAGTAATCAAACACTTCTCGCCACGCGCTCTTCTCAGCCTCAGGACGATCTCTAAGCCCCAGAATGGCATGCATAACAATATCTAAAGGACTGCCCATATACGCAGGTGCAGTGAGCCACCAAAAATTAATCATGATGTTAAAGGGCGACAAAGCCTCAACTTGATGCCACCACATACTGGGATAGTACACGGCATCGCCGGGCTCCAAATCGACTACCACTGCTGCATCCAAGGCCTGACGAACGCGTGGAAATCGTTCGAAATCAGGATCTTTGAGGTCTACCATGGTGATAACCTGCCCGCCCGGCGTAGGCTCCAGAGGGCCAGGATACAAATTATGAATCTGTTCAGGCGGAAACAAAGTAAAGCGACGCGCACCAAGGACACAGCAAGCTAGATTACTTGGTACATCATAGTGCGCCGCAGCAATTGACTCCGTCCCCACCCAGACCTTAGATAATGGTTGGTTATTGGTGAACACTGCATGATCAAATGTAAGGTCATTGTGCTCACGAAGCCCGGGGAAGCAGTTGTCCAATGTGAGGGAGTTCATATAGTAATAAGATCGGTCAGGATCGTTCTTGCCTGCGCGGATTTGGGTAAATATTTCACTGAGATCGGTGTGCTTGCTTTGGTAATTAAAACCAGTGCAGTCTTCGTTATAAAAAAACCGCGCATTAGTATCGGGCGGCGCTACATATACACCTACAGGCTTGCCACTAGAGTGACTTTGCAACATTTCCATAGCATTGTCTGGAGAAACTTTACCTGCTTGAACAAGCCCCCAGTCTGAAACCAAGCCCCGTAAAATGACCGGTTCATTAGCTTGGAAAAGCTCATCGAAAGGAATTTGGTCGGAACGCACACCCTCGATCACACGAATTTGTTTTTTAAAACGACTCATAATCACAACATATTTTAAAAAAGTTACTGAGCTATGGCGCTTTTTTTATTTTTTAGCTCGATCAGGTTATTAAAGTTACCCAGAGATACAAGGGCAAAAAACACAAGGCTCAAGATGCCCAACTTATTAAGTTTAGTCAAATTTTGGCCATCCAATTGTGCTAACTTTTCTTTGTTAATGGTGTAATAGTCACGCAAATTAATATTAGCAATATTGCTGAGCGAGATCTCTATATTGACCGGTTCAAATAATTCCATCTCATCGATTGTAGAGAATAAACGTTCATCCAACGCCGCACCTTGGTGAATCACCTGAAGGGTTTGCATAATTTTTTCTAGGTAAGGTGTATCGCCGCCATAGGCAAGAAATAAGGGTTGCCCCTTGTCGCTGCCAACACGAGGGTTGTCCATATCAATATGAATAACCGGCTCCTTGACTTTTTTACCCTCGACTTCGCGCTCTTGAAAGCCAATCATAAAGGGGCCACGAGCCAATACCGCCGGCACATAATGGCCCTGCCAACCTTGATCACCTAAAAACAGGTTCTCGTCTTTTTCAAGACCCAAAATCACATGAGCCTGAAATGTTTCCGCTTTAGGATCTTTGTAGAACAGTATCGGGTACTCTTTTTGCAAATCGCCAAATTCAGCAGAGAACGCCAACGCGCGGTTAACATTATCACCGTAGTCTGCACTAAGACTTGCATCTACCTTTAAATCTTTGTGTTCGACATTATTGAGGAGTACAGCGTTACTCATATCATTATCCAGTTATTTCTCGCTAAAGGCGGTTAGGTACGGTCTTACATTGTAATAATAAAATAAGGCCTCCGGTAGTAATAACGTGAAGGCCTTATAGGTACTGCTAAATAAAATACTTCTTGATACTCTGTGCATTCTCCTCGGCAGCAATAGCTACCAAGGAGAATACGTTACCTCACTTAGAACGTATAGCGTGCAGAAATT
>Ga0066381_10000098_pt1 | contig 15392 bp, 15 predicted proteins | sample Knorr_S23_td_AAI_FD_70949 | JGI IMG/M metagenome (GOLD analysis project Ga0066381, IMG submission 70949) | Marine microbial communities from Southern Atlantic Ocean transect - Knorr_S23_td_AAIW_ad_876m_LV_B | ecosystem: Environmental > Aquatic > Marine > Oceanic | place: Southern Atlantic ocean... | reverse complement strand
TATTATAAAGATAAGTCGTCAGTTCTTGTCTATTACCAATGCCGTCTAGGTCCTCCCAGACAAGAGTGTCGCCAATCTCAGCGTGAATGGGCTGGCCGAACTTATTACGTGCTTCGTTGAGTAATAACGCCATTCGTAGAGGCTCTGCGACATGAGATGCTAGATGGAAAATACGACTATTTTGTCCGTGAAAGTAGATTGGCACAACATTGGATTGGGCGTCTCTAATCAACTTAGCCGCAAAGGTTGTCCAGGGAGCGTCCACGGCCTTGCCCAGGCCTTTTCGGTCAGCTGTGGAGACATAGCCTGAAGGGAAAATAAGTAGTGGATATCTTCTTTGAGGCACTCTAAAGCCATCTTTTTAGTGCGTATATTATTCTTGATGGCACTTTTAGTTTCTTTGAAGTCGATCGGCAAAAAATAGGGTGCTAGATCTTTGTCTTGGCACAGCATTGCGTTGATTAAGATGCGGAAATTACCTCGGGCTTTTATCGCCATGTCGCAAAGGGCTAGGCCGTCGATTACACCAAAAGGATGATTGGCCACAAACACCAATGGGCCTGATTTAGGCAGGGCAGCTAATTTCCGGGTGTCGTAATGGGTTTCTATCCCCGTGGTTTTTAGTGCTGTTGAAAAAAAGGATTCTACGGCAAAAGACTGTTCTTTTAACTGGTCATAAAGAGCTTCAATTTTTCGTCGACCAAACAGAATCTCAACGGACGAGATGAACTTTTGCACCAGCCAAGGGTCCGAAGGCTGCACATAGGTAAGCGTTGGTTTTTCTTGCACATAACCAGAAATATGAGAGTCTAAATTGTCTTGCGGTTGCGCCAAGGATATTCTCCAAACACTTTTTGCTTAATTTTTGCACAAAAGTTAAGCAAAGTGTTAGTGATAATGTCGTCTCGTTATCGGGCCACATTAGCATTGTTTGGACTAACGTGTTCTTAAGACGGCATAGGCCCCTATGTTTTTGAAGCTTTGTTTGCATAGTTGAATTAACTCTGAGATTATCGTTGCGTTCTGAAAGATCACACCCACGTTAAAACTTAAAAAAGAGGAATTTTATGAAAATCAACAGGGAATTGGACATCGTTGTCTATGGTGCCACCGGATTTACTGGCCGTCTGGTCGCTGAATATCTTCATCAGCAGTACGGTGTTAATGGCGAGGTTAAATGGGCAATGGCTGGGCGTAGCCGAGATAAGTTAGTAGCAGTGCGAGATGAAATGGGTGTTGGGTCTGATGTACCTTTGATTGTCGCGGATGCCTCTGATTTAGAGTCAGTGAATAAAATGGTAGCCAGCACGTCGGTAATATTAACAACGGTCGGCCCTTATCAACTTTATGGCAATGAGTTAGTCGAGGCCTGTGCCGCACAGGGGACTGATTATGTTGATCTCTGTGGTGAACCTGCCTGGATGCATAAAATGATTGCCGCACACTCAGCGGCGGCTGAAAAAAGTGGCGCTCGTATCGTCTTCTCTTGCGGATTTGACTCAATTCCCTTCGATTTAGGCGTATTCTTTTTGCAGCAACACGCTGTGAGTACTCTCGGTAGTGCGGTAGCTCGCGTCAAAGGGCGAGTGCGCGCAATGAAAGGAACTATGTCTGGTGGAACCTTGGCCAGTTTCAAAGAGACCATGGCCGCGGCGGGAAGAGACCGAAATCTCATCGGAATACTACGTAATCCGTTTGCGTTGACGTCAGGCTTTGAAGGCGCTGAACAACCTCTGGGTAATCAGCCCGAATACGATGAGGCATTGCAGAGCTGGATTGCTCCTTTTGTGATGGCAAGCATTAACACTAAAAATGTACATCGCTCTAACATGCTATTAGGCCACTCCTACGGTAAAGATTTTGTCTATGACGAAATGATGGTTACTGGTCCGGGGGATAAAGGTGAAGCGATAGCAAAGGCGGTAACAGAGGACACTTCTATGGCAAAGAGCACTATACAGCCGGGAGAAGGGCCGAGCAAAGAAGAACGCGAAAATGGCTTCTACGATGTTTTAATGGTGGGGGAACATACAGATGGTCGCTCCGTGCGGGTTAGTGTCAAAGGCGATAGAGATCCTGGCTATGGTTCGACATCTAAAATGATTGCAGAGAGCGCTATTTGCCTGGTCAAAAACCCTCAACTGGCTTCTGGTGGAATCTGGACCACGGCACCAGTGATGGGTGCTGAGTTAATTGAAAGACTTCAAGAAAATGCTGGTCTTACCTTTACTGTAGAGAGTTAAAGTTTGAGCAACGCCCACTTTGAGGACAGCTATTACTGACTTCAAGGTGGGTTATACCTTGGGCGACCTACGTTTTTAGATCTTTTTAGCCCAAGCGTTGTTTTGTTGGTTCCACTTCACGCACTCGTCCAATGTCACCCCTGATCCACCAAAGATGTCCAAGGCACTGCCTATGGTCAAATCCACCTTGCCCGCTGAAAGTTCTTTTACTCTATCTAAGTCCCGTAGCGAGGTGGCACCACCGGCATAGGTTGTTGGGATAGAAACGATTTGCCCTAATTCACTAACCAAATCGTCATCAATACCCGCTTGAAGCCCTTCAACATCAGCGCTATGGATCAAGAATTCAGCACAGTAAGGCTGCAGCAGTTCAATTAAGGGCGCATCAATTTTAACATTGGTAATGGTCTGCCAGCGATTGGTAGCCACCATCCAACCCTGATTGGTTTTTCTGCAGCTTAGGTCAAGGACTAAATTTGCAGGGCCAACTAGGGAACTGATATCCGATAGTCTTTCCCAGGAAAATTGGTTGCCCTCGAATACATAAGACGTAACGATGACTTTCGATGCACCGGCATTGAGATAGTTGAGGGCATTATCCAAATTGACTCTGCCGCCAAATTGCAATCCCTTTGGATATGCGGTGAGCGCATCAAGCACTGACTGTTGATTATTTTGCCCCAAAGATATTAAGTGCCCGCCCTGGAGGCCGGTATTTTTATACAGTTCCGCGTAGTAATCAGAGCCATGATCGCTGACAAAATTAGCCTTGGCGCCGGAGTCGGAAAGACTGCCGCCAACTATTTGCTTTACCTTGCCTTGATGAAGATCAATACAGGGGCGAAAGGCGGTCAAGAGAGCTACTCCGATCTAGTGGGGAAAGACCAGCATTATAGTCAGCAATAAGAAATTAAGTAAGCGCCTATGCGTATGTGTGATTATTGCGATTGAATGGCTTTAGATACCTTGGAGCCATTGTCGCGGTTTAGCTTTGCCGTGATGGTATTGCCGGCAATAAGTAATTTATCCAGATCTACACCGTGATCAATGCCTAAACCAGTAAGCATATAGACTAGATCCTCGGTGGCGACGTTACCAGAGGCGCCGTTGGCGTAGGGGCAACCACCTAAACCAGCGATAGAGCTATCAATCACCGAAATCCCCTTCTGCAAGGCGATCAAAATATTTGCTAGGGCCTGCCCATAGGTGTCATGCATATGCATAGCAAGTTTGTCAGCGGGAATACTGGCTAATAATTTATCCAGAAGGGCAGAGGTCGATGCAGGTGTACCTATACCGATAGTATCACCCAGAGAGATTTCATAGCAGCCCATATGCAAAAGCTGTTGAGCCACTGTATCGACTTGCGAAACACTGACTGAGCCTTCATAGGGGCATCCTAATACACAGGAAACATAACCGCGTACGCTGATATTTTCAGACTTAGCTTTCGCTATAACCGGCAAAAAACGCGCAAGACTTTCGTCAATGGAGCAGTTAATATTTTTCTGGCTAAAGCTCTCCGACGCGGCAGCAAAAACAGCCACCTCTTTGACACCGCTCGCGATCGCTCGCTCCAATCCCTGCATATTAGGGGTAAGGGCAGCATAGGTGATGTCAGAGTTGGTAGAGGGTTGCATCGAGAGCGCAGCAAATACTTCGTGGCTACCTGCCATTTGAGGAACCCATTTAGGGCTGACAAAACTTCCGGACTCGATGTAGGTTAGACCAGCCTCGCGAAGCTGTGTAATTAGCTTAACTTTGGTACTTACATCAACAATTTTTTTTTCGTTTTGCAGGCCGTCACGTGGCCCGACTTCAACTATTCTGACTTTGTTGGGATAGTTCATGTGTTGTTAACCTCAAACGCTAATAACTCTGAACCGCCGTCGACAAGATCACCATGCTGATAATAGAACTCTATGACCATGCCATCACTAGGGGCGGTTATTGTATGCTCCATTTTCATCGCTTCCATCACCATTAAAACCTCGCCCTTGCTGACATTTTCCCCGACATTAACAAGTGAGGTCACTATCGTACCGTTCATCGGCGCTTTGAGACTGCCGCCATCGGCATCTTGACCATCCAAGCCCAAATCTGGTTGTACTTCGGCGCAATGAAAAAAGCCCTGCGGCGTAAACAGGTCAAAGCTTGCACCCCCATCGACTATTGTAACCTTGTCTAGACTCGTTTGAGGGTTAGGCGTTCCATCAATAATAGCCTGCTGTACTTGAGCCTTGACCTTTTGCTGGGTTATTCCCCAGCTGCTGGATAAATGCCAAGGAGAATTGGGCTCATTTGATTGATGCGCATCATGCAACGCCTTTTGCGTGCGCAATTTAAGTATGGCCGCTGTTGCCAGTGGGATAGCATAACTAATATCCTGCTCACGCTTGCGGAATATCTCTTCTTCATGTTCTTCGATGAAGCCTGTATCCACATCTGCGGCTCTAAAGGCATTGCTGGTGGCTATATTGTAGAGAAAGCCGATATTGGTGATTAAACCGCTAATTCGATATTCACTAAGTGCATTAGCTAAACAGGTTAGAGCACGATCACGGTCGGTGTCCCAAACAATGAGTTTAGATATCATAGGGTCATAATAAATACTAACGTCGTCCCCCTCAACAATACCTGTATCCACGCGAACATTAGCGCTTTCGCTTGGTGGTTGCAGAAGGTTGACTTTGCCCGTGGCGGGTAAAAAATCATGGTCAGGATCTTCAGCATAAATGCGAGCTTCAAAAGCGTGACCATTAATTTTCAGTTCACTCTGGGAGGAGGGCAAGTGTCCACCTGCGGACACTATTAGCTGCCATTCCACTAAATCTTGGCCAGTAATCATTTCAGTTACTGGATGCTCTACTTGTAAGCGGGTATTCATTTCCATGAAGAAGAAGTCACCCTTACAATCAAGTAAAAACTCAACGGTGCCCGCGCCTTCATAGTTTATCGCCTGGGCCGCTTTAATCGCCGCTTCGCCCATCTGCTGGCGAAGTGTTTGAGTCATACCCGGAGCAGGCGCTTCTTCGATGACCTTTTGGTGCCTTCTCTGCACAGAACAGTCGCGTTCAAAGAGATAAACTGCATTCTTATGACTGTCGCAAAATATCTGAATTTCGATATGGCGCGGTTTAAGCAGATACTTCTCCACTAGCATTACGTCATCGTTAAAGCTGCTGATTGCCTCACGCTTAGCTGATTCGAGTGCTGATTCAAATTCAGCCTCTGAAAAAACGGAGCGCATGCCTTTGCCACCGCCACCAGAGGCCGCTTTTAGTAAAACAGGGTAGCCAATTTTGTTAGCTTCGAGTTTCAATATTTTGGAGCTTTGATCTTCTCCATGGTAGCCAGGCACCAAAGGAACACCGGCGTCAGCCATGATCGTTTTAGCCGCAGACTTAGAGCCCATAGCCAAAATAGCCTCAACAGGTGGGCCTATGAAGCTAATGTTGTGGGCGGCGCACTGACGACAAAACTCGGCGTTCTCAGATAGAAAGCCATAACCAGGGTGTATTGCTTGGGCGCCACTATCTATAGCCGCTTGAATCAGTTTGTCGATAACCAGATAGGATTCATTGGAGGGAGCAGGACCAATGTAAACGGCTTCATCGGCCATTTCCACATGTAGTGCAGTGCTGTCTGCGTCGCTGTAAACAGCCACAGTTGCAATACCCATAACACGTGCAGTTTTAATGATTCGGCAGGCGATTTCGCCGCGATTGGCGATCAATATCTTACTAAACATAATCTACCTTAATCCTTTAACCAGTTCGGCTTTCTTTTTTCTAGAAAGGCATTTAAACCCTCTTGTCCTTGCCCACTTACGCGAATGCCGGCAATGACCTCGCAGGTATGTTCAATCAAGGTTGAATCAATGGTTTTACCACTAACCGCGAAGGCTAGTTGCTTGGCTGCAGCTACTGCTTCAGGCCCATTACTGAGTATTGCACCGACTAGTTGTTCTACTTTGTCGACCAACAACTGCTCGTCAACCGCCTCATGAACTAGACCTATTTGCAGTGCGGTATTGGCATCAAAGCGTTCTGCGGTCATAAAGTAGCGCTTTGCTTGGCGCTCGCCAATGGCGGCAATGACATAGGGGCTTATGGTTGAGGGAACTAGACCTATCTTAACTTCACTGAGCGCAAAGCTCGCCTTGGATGAAGCTACGGCTATATCACAACAACTGATTAGTCCTACCGCACCACCAAAGGCCGCGCCCTGTACTCTGACCATGGTGGGAATAGGTATTTGGTGAAGGGCTTTAAGCATTGCAGCCAATGCATGTGCGTCGTTTAAGTTTTCTTGATATGAGTAACCTGCCATGCGTTTCATCCAGCTAAGATCAGCGCCAGCCGAGAAACTTTCACCGTCAGAGGTCAAGAGCATAATTCGCACGGCAGGATTAGCCGCAATTGAATTAAAAGCGTCGGTGAGTTGAATGATCATCTGATCATCAAAGGCATTATGCTTGTCAGGATTGTTCAGGGTTACCTGAGCAACGCCACGGTTATCAATTTGGGTGATGACTTTATCCATTGCTGATTCTCGTTCTAAGTGATGTCTTTACTTACATTCTAAAGACACCAAACTTGGTATCCTCAATAACACGGTTATGGCTTGCGGAAATTGACAGGCCCAAGACCATGCGGGTATCTGCGGGGTCAATCACACCATCATCCCAAAGTCGCGCCGAGGCGTAGTAGGGGTGACCTTGATGCTCATAGCTGTCAATAATCGGCTGCCTAAATGCAGCTTCATCTTCTGCACTCCACTCGTTACCATCACGCTCATGTTTGTCTCTTGTGACCTGCGCCAGCACACCGGCCGCTTGTTCGCCGCCCATTACTGAAATACGAGCATTGGGCCACATGAACATAAAGCGAGGGTCATAGGCGCGACCGCACATGCCGTAATTACCCGCGCCAAAAGAGCCGCCAATCAACACGGTAAATTTAGGCACATTGGCGGTAGCAACTGCGGTCACCATCTTGGCGCCATGTTTTGCAATTCCGTCGTTCTCATATTGCTTTCCAACCATAAAGCCGGTGATGTTTTGTAAAAATACCAGTGGAATCTTACGCTGAGCACAGAGCTCAATAAAGTGCGCTCCTTTCTGCGCCGATTCACCAAAGAGAATTCCATTATTGGCTACAATGCCTACCGGATAGCCAAATATTCGAGCAAAGCCACAGACTAATGTTGTGCCGTACAGGGCTTTAAATTCATCGAAGTCAGAACCGTCAACAATCCGGGCGATAATCTCGCGGACATCGTAAGATTTGCGAGCGTCTGCAGGGACCACACCATAGATTTCTTTAGTCTCATAATCAGGCTCAACTGTCTCTTTCAAATCACCATTGACAGGCTTAGTTCGGTTGAGTCTAGACACAGCCTTGCGAGCTAAATCCAGCGCGTGATGGTCATTGTTGGCAAGGTGATCTACGACGCCTGAGATGCGGGAATGGACATCGGCGCCCCCGAGTTCTTCGGCAGTGACTACTTCGCCGGTGGCTGCTTTCACTAACGGTGGGCCAGCAAGAAAAATAGTGCCTTGCTCTTTGACGATAATAGACTCATCTGCCATAGCAGGAACATAAGCTCCACCAGCAGTACAGGAGCCCATAACCGCTGCAATTTGGGGGATATTGCGCGCCGACATATTGGCCTGATTAAAAAAAATACGACCAAAATGCTCGCGATCGGGGAATACATCATCTTGACGGGGGAGGTTGGCACCACCGGAATCAACCAGATAGACACAGGGCAAATTGTTTTCCGCCGCAATGGCTTGGGCGCGTAGGTGTTTTTTCACGGTAAGCGGGTAGTAACTGCCGCCTTTGACGGTGGCATCGTTGGCCACCACCATGCATTCTTGTCCGCTAACACGGCCAATGCCGGTAATAATGCCTGCAGCGGGAACCTCTTCATCATAAACCCCGTGGGCCGCCAGAGCAGACAATTCAAGGAAGGGAGAACCTGGATCAAGTAATCTTTGGACACGCTCACGTGGCAATAATTTACCTCGGCTAATATGCCGCTCGCGCGCCTTGAGCCCGCCACCTTGATTAATAGCGCCAAGGGTGCTTTTGAGATCATCGACCTTGGCCTTCATGGCCGCTGCGTTAGCCGAAAAGTCAGCACTTTTAGCATTGATTTTGGTTTTAATAATGGTCATGGGTGTCCTCTTAACTACTTTGTGAAAAAAGTTCGCGCCCAATCAGCATGCGCCTAACTTCAGATGTGCCTGCGCCGATTTCATAGAGCTTGGCGTCACGTAACAACCTACCTGCCGGATATTCATTGGTATATCCGTTGCCACCCAGAGCTTGTATTGTCTGTAGTGCCATTTGTGTGGCTTTTTCCGCAGTAAATAAAATCACCGCGGCGGCATCTTTGCGTGAATCTTGACCCATGTCACAGGACTTGGCGACAGCGTAAAGATAAGCGCGTGATGCGTTGAGATCCGCATACATGTCAGCGACTTTACCCTGCATTAACTGGAATTCGCCGATAGCTTGGCCGAACTGTTTTCGCTCATGAATGTAGGGAAGTACAACGTCCAAGCAGGCCTGCATAATGCCAACGGGCCCACCAGAAAGTACGGTCCGTTCGTAGTCTAAACCAGACATCAATACTGCCACCCCTCGGCCTTCGCCGCCGAGTATATTTTCAGAGGGGACCTCGCAATCTTGAAATACCAGCTCGCAAGTATTGGATCCTCTCATGCCTAACTTATCTAGCTTTTGATGACGAGAGAAACCGGGATAATCGCGCTCAACAATGAAAGCAGTGATACCATTTGACCCAGCATCGATGTTGGTTTTGGCGTAGATAATATAGGTATGTGCATCAGGACCATTGGTGATCCACATTTTGTTGCCATTAAGCACATAGTGGTTGCCTTTTTTCTCAGCTTTCAGCGCCATACTCACTACATCCGAGCCGGCATTCGGCTCGCTCATGGCCAGTGCACCAATATGCTCACCAGAGCATAAGGTTGGTAAATACTTTTGCTTTTGCTCTTCTGTGCCATTCTTGTGGAGCTGGTTAACGCAGAGGTTTGAATGAGCGCCATAGGACAAACCTACAGAAGCGGAGGCTCGAGAGATTTCTTCCATCGCCACGCTGTGAGCTAGGTAACCCATGCCAGTGCCGCCATATTGCTCACTCACTGTCATGCCTAAGAGTCCCATGTTGCCAAGCTTGCGCCATAGATCCATGGGGAACTCATTGCTGTTGTCTATCTTTGCAGCGCGAGGAGCAACCTCTGCGGCACAAAATTGATAAACACTGTCCCGCAGCATGTCTATATCTTCACCTAGATTAAAATTTAGAGTGGGGTAGGAGGTATTCATAGATCAATTTTGCCTATTAGTTTTAAGTGCATTAATACAGTCAGCTTCAGACTTTTTTAGATCTTTCAAAAGATTGCTAATGTCGTCTAGCTGTTGGTTGAGTTTTTCTCGCTGCTGGCGAATTGCGTGAATAAGACTGTTGAGTTGTTCTATATTGGTTTTACCTGGCTCATACATATCGATAATTTGACGTGAATCCTCTAGGGATAAGCCTAGCCGTTTGCCGCGCAGTATTAGACGCAGTCTTGTTCTATCTGCAGAGCTGTAGACGCGTGTTTGTCCTCGCCGAGAGGGGTTAATCAGGCCGATCTCTTCATAATGTCGCACGGTACGTGTAGTGACGTCGAATTCTTTGCGTAGGTCGGTAATGCTAAATTCAGCTGGCGTGGTGGCAAGGTTCGGCATAGTCGGTCCCATACTGTTTAAGATAGAGAGCATTTTAGGAGAATAAAACGTTTACGTCAACGTAAGCTTTATGAGGCTTTGAAAAGCTAAATCTAATCTAATCTAATTTTAAATCCATTTGGTACTGAAATAACTCTGTGTTGTAGAGTGCTAGTAGATGATCTACTAGTACCTCTGTGTCACCATCTTGATAATATGAGCGCCGGACTAAGCTTAATAGGGGCGACTGAGGAGCGATATTAAGGTGCTCGGCAATGGTTTCTGTCGCAGCTATGGCGCTAATGGTTTGCTTGACATGAGTGACTGTCATACCGCTCTCGCGAAAGTACTGGTGGCGCGATTGGTTGATAAAAATATCGGTGGACGTGGGCATGAGGACGCCGGCACTCCAGCTATCAAAATAACCAAAGAAAACACCTCCACGCTGTCGCTTGCGCACTAAGTGAAATAGCGTCTTATCATTGGTTATTGAGAATTCGGCACAGATATCGTTGGGCGTTTTTAGGGCAAAGGGGCTTCCGGTTTTTTTTACGACTGTTGTTTATCACAACGATCAGCAAGCCACCGTTTTCCGAGCTAGGGTGCCTGCGTTAAATTTGCTTCAATCAGGATCGCATTGGGTAGCAGTTGATCCTAAAATGCTCCGCACCGACAATGAACCACTGATTGAAAAACAGTGGGCCAGTGCTTTTCATAAGACCGATCTTGATAGTCAGTTGAGAGCGCTCGGTGTTGATTCGCTAGTCATTACCGGCTTAACCACCAGTGGCTGTGTTCGGGCCTCTGCAGTCGACGGGTTGCAGAATAATTATCAGGTGGTCGTTGCTAGGGAGGCAGTAGGGGATAGAAACCCAGTTGCTCACGAGGCCAATCTATTTGATCTAGGCGCCAAGTACGCAGACGTTCAGTCGGTAAAAGAAATAGCGTCTTTTTTACTGGCCCTATAGACTTGCGTAATCGCCCCTGTGAAAAATCAGTGGTTTATGGCCATTATCCATAAAGTCATGCACCTTACCGACTAAAATGACATGATCTCCGCCATCATATTGGTTCTCAATAGTGCATTGAAAGCAAGCATTACACTCCGGTAATAAGGGTATCCCCAATAGTCCTTCAGAGCATTCCAATTCAGCAAACCTATCACTACCCGTACTCGCAAAACGATTAGATAACTCTCGTTGATTCGAGGCTAATATATGAACCGCAAAGGCTTCAGCAGAAATAAAGTCATCAAAGCAGTTTGAGTCGTGGCCGATACTCCAAAGTACCAATGCCGGATCCAACGAAACTGATGTAAAGCTATTGGCGGTCATGCCGACTTTCTGGCCTTTTTTACCCAGTGTGGTAATGATGGTTACACCCGTGACAAAACTCCCCAATGCGTTGCGTAACGCGGTAGTATCTTTAGGTATTGTCGTGTCTTTTTGTTGGTTTTTGGCGGGCATAGTAATGATAGTTTAATCGGTTGAAATTTAGGGGCGCAATCATCGTTTGATTATGGATCGGTTGCAAGTTTTTTGTCGCCTGAATACTGGCTATTTTCGTATGCCTTTGTTTAGGGGGTAAGGCCCTGATGCTATTGGGCTTGGCTTTAGATTGAAGTGAACGTAGTCTATGAGTAAAAGTGTGACCGTTAACCTACAGCGCTAGCAGAGCATCAAGCGTATTTGGATCAAATGGGCTGCTCTATGTGTTATCGCGCGTCTTCCTAGCAATCAGCTCACAATGGCCGCAGACCGTCGTAATTAGCTGTCCGCTTCTCCTTGGCCGCGCTCAAAGCTTCTTTCACATCGGGCGCTTGAAACATTCCTGCTTGCCAAGTCGCCATGTAATTCAAGCTTTCAGCAACGGTGTGTTCCCTGCTGTAATTAAGCATCTCTTTAACCCCATTGACAGCCATGGGGCTGTGTTTGGCGATAGTTGCAGCTAATTTTCGCACTTCAGTCAGCCTTTCATCTTGAGAGTCAAAAACTTTGTTAATAAACCCGCAACGCTTAGCTTCTGTAGCATCAAGGTCCCGGCTGGTATAAGCCAATTCTCGAGCTAGTCCCGAAGGCATTACATTCTCGATACGTTGCAGGGTGCCAACATCTGCGGTGATGCCAAGTTCGGTCTCTTTTATATTAAAGAAAGCGTTTGAGGTGCAAAACCTCATGTCAGTAGCACATACCATGTCAACTCCGCCACCAATACAGGCTCCTTGCACGGCTGAAATAACGGGCATTCTGGCTCTTTCCAAAGCCGTAAAGGCGTCTTGAAGTGTTAGTATCCAGCGGCGTTTCTTCTCTGCAGAGCGCGCAGGTTCGAGGTCTTTATCGTCATCCATGCTGTCGAATACTTCAAGATCCATCCCTGCTGTAAAGTGCTTTCCGGTAGAGCTCAGAATAATCACCCGGATAGTACCATCCATATCGAGCTTATTGACTATGGCAGGAAGTTCACGCCAAAAATCATTATTCATCGAATTGATAGCCTCTGGACGGTTTAAGCAAATTTCAGCAACATGGCTGTCATGGATTGTGACTGTAAATGCCCGTAGAGTAGGCAAATTATATTTTTTCATGAAAATCTCTTGTCATTGCAGGGCTATAACCATTAAAGCCCTTGGTTTAAGGGCAGAATGCACCTGTATGGGGGTTTGAACAATCTGCATTCTAGGCAGGTGAGTTTAATGGTGTTACGTGTTTGTATTTGCTTTTTTAGAGGCTAAAATAGCGAATATTCAGTGATATTTGGTTTTGGTGGCATAAAGACGCTTATTAATGACACAATTAGTTGCCGATCAAGGGGTGCTGTGGCAAAATTCACGCCCTCTGATTAGGCAGGGTCTTACCAACCTTAATTTAACTGCGAAAGTGGTTCGTTATCAGAAGATATCTATGCGAGAGTGGCGGAATTGGTAGACGCGCTGGATTTAGGTTCCAGTGGGGCAACCCGTGAGAGTTCGAGTCTCTCCTTTCGTACCAAATTTAAATGTTTTTACCATGAGGATATTCCATGCAGGTGTCTATTGAGTCGAGCACGGGTCTAGAGCGTCAGCTAAAGATTGGTGTACCTGCCGACAGGATCGAGCAAGAAGTAACCGCTAGATTACAAAAGGCGACCAAAACGGTTTCTATTAAAGGTTTCCGTAAAGGTAAGGTGCCCTTAAAAGTTGTTAAGCAGCATTATGGTAAGGGCGTTCGCCAAGAGGTTGTTGGGGAGGTCGTTAATTCTAGCTTTTATGAAGCGATACAGCAGCAAGAGCTACGTCCCGTTGGGCAGCCAAGAATTGACCAAATGACAGACAAAGAAGGTCAGGACCTTGAGTTCATGGCGATTTTTGAGGTTTTTCCAGAAGTTGCACTCAAGGATTTGAGTAAAGTTAAGATTTCTCGACCAGTAGCCGATGTGACTGCCGCTGATATGAAGAAAATGATAGAAGTTTTACGGAATCAGCAAGCCAGCTTTAAGGTGTCGAAAAAGAAAGCTAAAGAAGGCGATCAGGTCAATATTGACTTCGTTGGCACTAAAGATGGAGAAGAATTCGCGGGTGGTAAAGCTGAAGGCCAGGATTTGATTTTGGGCTCAAACTCGATGATTGCAGGATTCGAAAGTGGACTTGAGGGCTTTGGTGCTGGAGAAGAAACTGTTCTAAGTTTGACTTTTCCAGAGGATTATCAGGCCGAAGAGCTTAAAGGAGCAGCAGTTGAATTTGCGGTTAAGGTAAATTCTGTCTCTACTAAGAAAATGCCAAAGATGGACGATGAGTTTTTTAAGCTGTTCGGCGTTGAAGATGGCGGTGAAGAGAAGTTCCGTGAAGAAGTAAAGGCAAACATGGAACGTGAGTTACTGAATGCTATTCGTACGAAGGTGAAAAACCGGGTAATGAACCAGTTGTTTGAACTCAATGCGGTAGAACTGCCAACGGCTTTGGTGGCTAATGAAATTACCCAATTAAAGCAGCAGATGGTCCAACAGTTTGGTGGTGGGCAGCAGATCGATTTAAGCATGCTTCCTGACGATATGTTTAAAGAAAAAGCGGAACGACGTGCAGCACTTGGTGTTATTGTTTCTGAGGTTGTTAAAATTGAAGAGTTAACCCCAGATGAAGATAGAGTGCGCGAGCGTATCAACGAAATTGCATCGACCTATGAGCAACCTAAGGAAGTAGTGGACTACTATTACAGTAAGCCAGAATTACTGAGCTCTGTCGAAGCGATTGTCTTGGAAGATCAAGTTACAGAATTGGTGTTATCTAAAGCTAAGGTTAAGGAAGAAAAGCTTCCCTATGATGAGGTTGTGAAGCCTGACCCTGAGCCTGGCTCAGAGGCTTAATTCTTCATTCAGTGCTCAGTGCTGGTTGGCTGAGTGCTTAGATCCAGTCGGTCAAGGGTAGCCGTATATCGAGGGCTTTCCTAGACTAAAAATGAGCGAGGTAGTAATGAATTTTCAGGCAATAGATAACGGAATTTTTCCATCTGACACTCAAGCCAGTGGTTTGGTTCCAATGGTAGTTGAGCAGACATCGCGTGGTGAGCGCGCCTATGATATTTACTCGCGATTATTGAAAGAGCGAGTTATTTTCATGGTCGGTCAGATTGAGGATCACATGGCCAATCTCATCGTTGCTCAGATGCTGTTCTTGGAATCTGAGAACCCTGACAAAGATATACACCTTTATATCAATTCGCCCGGTGGATCGGTTACCGCGGGGCTTTCAATATACGATACCATGCAGTTTATCAAGCCAGATGTCAGTACCATGTGTATTGGTCAGGCCGCGTCAATGGGTGCGTTTTTATTGGCCGCAGGAGCGGAAAACAAACGATTTTGCTTGCCGAACGCGCGAACTATGATTCATCAGCCGAGCGGGGGTGCGCAAGGACAGGCTACGGACATTCATATTCAATCCCAAGAAATCCTGAAGATAAAGGAACGATTAAATAGTTTGATGGCTCATCATACTGGTCAAGACGTCGATAAGATAACTGAAGATACTGAGCGTGATAATTTCATGAGTGCTGAAGAATCTAAGAGCTATGGACTTGTCGATCAGGTTCTAGACAAGCGAGGCTAGCTTCGGTAGGCTCTACAAAAGGATTCTGCATAAATAGTTAAAGTTGGGGCTTCGGCCGCACTTCAGGAGATGTAAATGAGTGACAGCGGTAGTTTAGGAGAAGGTGGTAAGCTTCTTTTTTGTTCTTTTTGCGGAAAGAATCAGAATGAAGTACGTCGTCTGATTGCTGGCCCTTCCGTCTATATTTGTGACGAATGCGTCGACCTGTGCAACGATATAATCACAGAAGAATCTCAGGTTATTGAATCTGATGCTGCCACTGAAAAACTGGCTGTTCCGACTGAAATTAAAGCGATCCTGGACGAGTATGTCATTGGGCAA
>Ga0066381_10000087_pt1 | contig 15577 bp, 18 predicted proteins | sample Knorr_S23_td_AAI_FD_70949 | JGI IMG/M metagenome (GOLD analysis project Ga0066381, IMG submission 70949) | Marine microbial communities from Southern Atlantic Ocean transect - Knorr_S23_td_AAIW_ad_876m_LV_B | ecosystem: Environmental > Aquatic > Marine > Oceanic | place: Southern Atlantic ocean... | reverse complement strand
GCATTTGTTCGGCATAGCTAACGCCGATGATTATTTCAATGGCTTTGGTTTCTGACTTGTCATCGCTATGCCTAATGCCTTGGTTATCTAGAAAAGCAATAAGGTCGGGTGCGGCGGCGGCGTTGCTAATCGTAATGCCTAAATCTTCAGCGCTTGTTATTTTATCGATCAGTACCATCATCATGGCTGCCATGAATATGGGCACGAAAATAGCGTAGTAAAGACCGGCCATGACTGACCGTTTGTCTCTTGCGGCATCGACTAATTCTTTGCGGAGCAAGCTAAAAAATCGGTTATTCATGCCGCTATCCCCTCGTCGGTGCCAATCAGAGCGATAAAGGCTTCTTCCAGGGACGTTTGGTTAGTTTGCTCACAGAGTTCCTGTGGGCTACCGATGGCGACTGCCTTTCCGTCGGCCATGACGACTACACGATCACAAAGGGAGGCTACTTCTTGCATTACATGGCTAGAAAACAAGATACAGTGTCCCTCGGCCTTAAGTTTACGGAGCATGTCTCTGAGCACTCTTGTGCTCATTACATCTAGACCTCGAGTCGGTTCATCAAGGACGATATTTTTCGGTTTGTGAACAATAGCTTGGGCCAGTGCTGTTTTCATCCGCTGGCCTTGGGAGAATCCTTTACATCGTCTATCAGCAATATCCTCAAGTTGTAAGTCATCGATAACTTTGTTCGTGGCATCTAGTGCTCCACGCCTAGATAAGCCGCTTAGCTCTGCAAAGTAACGGATATATTCCCGAGGGGTTAGCCGCTCATAAATACCAAATGGATCTGGAAACAGCCCTAACTGTTGCTTTGCCTCAACAGGCTTTATAGCAACATCAATGCCGTTGATCGTGGCGATTCCTTGGTCTGCTTTTAGAAGTCCAAAGATAGTCCTCAAGCATGTCGTTTTCCCTGCACCATTGGGACCTAAAAGCCCGGTTATCTGGCCATCTTCGGCATGGAAACTTAAGCCGTCTAGGGCTTGTACGTCACCGATTTTTTTTGACAGGTTAGAGACCGAGATCATAGTACTTCCTCAGACGTTATCTTTAGCGGTTGTTCAGTGGATGGCATGAATATGTCGATGCCGCTAGCATTGAGATAAAACCCCCTTGCTCGGCCTTCTTTCAGGCAGTCGCCATTTAATTCTACGGTAGATTCCTGCTCAACTAGTTGAGCAACTATACGATTGGCGCAAGACTGCATGGCCACACCATGAGCTGCATAAGGGGCAATGAGATGTTTGGCGTTTTTCATATCGGTCATGGCAAGCTTTGCCCAATCAGGGGGTGTTGCCGGGTCCAATTCGCCAGACAGAAGCAGGGTAGGGATATTGTTAGAGACCGGGGCGGAAAAGCTCTCGTCGACTTTATCACTGGGCCAGACTGAGCACACTTTGGACAGCTCGGAGAACATCGTTTTACCTATATAGGACTGTTCAAGCTCTGCACTTAAATCAGTAGAAAGTCGATGTATGTCTTCGCTACAGACCACAGACGCATGCATCCCCATGGCAATGTCCATGCCCTCCATAGACAACGAATAGAGCCCTAAGATGGCTTGATAATTCCCTTTGCCTGCTTGGTCGATTGCATGGGGTAGCAGGGCCCTTGTGTTAGGTGAATACAGGGCAAGGCGAATGACGCCAAGAAACTTATCATGGGTCAGCAAAAACTCTGTCGGCTGAGCTGTCATTGGGTGAAATATTTGCGTTTTGATAGGCTCAAGTAGAAGTTGGGATTCGATGTTAGCTAAGGCTTCTCGAATAGAGGGAAATTGTTTTTGGCATTGGTCCTGACTTTCACAGTCACTAATTAACAGGTTGAATGCACGGTCAATAGCCAACCCAATGGCTAGAACAGATTGTTGCATAGGGACAACGCCGTCTAAGGTAACTGTGGCTAGTGCTTCAGCGTGCTCGCGCATATATAGCTGCGCCATGCGGGAGCCATAGGAAATGCCATAGACATGTAACTTGTCGTAACCAAGAAATTTTCTCACTACCTCAAAATCATTAAGGGCATTGGTGCTAGTATATTGAGCGACATCGCTATCAATTGACGCAAGACATTTCTTGGTCTCTGCGACGCTATCAAAATCATCTCTATTGATGAGCAGTGGTGAGATATCTTTATCTTCGGGGCATTGCAAAATATTAGAGCGACCCGTTCCGCGCTGGTCGATTAGTAAAATATCCCTGGTCTCTCGAACCTGCCCAAAAGTGTTATCAAACAGTGGGGCGTTATCAATCGCCGATTGGCCAGGGCCACCCGCAATGGCGAGGAAAGCTTGATTCGGATAAATATTTTTAACCGCCGGGATTACCGCGTAATGAATGTTAATTTTGCGGCCGTTGGGGTTACTTGGATTTTCTGCAACTTTGACATAGCCGCAGCGCAGGCGGTCTGAAAGACCGTCTACATAGCAGTGGTCGTTCCCTTTATGACCAGGTTGAGCAAGAGCTATTGTTGACAAAAAAACGGCGACAATCAGAGTCACTATTTTACCCAAAAGGGAAAGCCTTTGATTAATGGGCAAGACAAAACTCCTGTTTACTGGCGGGCAAAGTTTAAACAACTATACCTAAACATATAAATTACCGCCATGTTAGAACGACTGCAATACCGTATTTAAGAACTGGTAACCTAAGGGGGTCGTGCGATAGTGATTAGAATTTGGCTCTAGTAATCCCAACGATTCTAAATGGCTAGTCGCTTTCTGAATAGACTTAGGGTCTATTCCGGTTCTAGCCTCGAAATAATCGATAGGTACACCTTGTTTTAAGCGCAGGCCGTTCATCATAAATTCTAATGTCATTTCATCAGGTTTAATGGCGTTACTTTGGCTGATAGCAGATCCAATACGATCTAAATAATGATCGGGCTGCCGGGTTTTCGCGGTTCGAAGCACTTGCAGTTGTTCGGGAAGAGTAATCTTTCCGTGAGCACCTGCACCGATACCCAAATAGTCGCCAAACTGCCAATAGTTCATATTGTGTGCTGCATTTTGACCATTTAGCGCAAAGGCGGAGACCTCATATTGCTCAAACTGATTTTCTTGAAGCATGACCATGCCAGCCTGTTGGATATCGGCTAGACGATCATCAACGGGCAACAGTGGTGGTTTTGAGAAAAACTCGGTGTTTGGCTCGATAGTGAGTTGATACCAAGATATATGCATGGCACCGGCATCAATAGCCTGTGTGAGATCAACCTCAGCCTGTCTAATAGTCTGATTGGGCAAGCCATGCATAAGGTCGATATTGAAGTTATCAAAACCCACCGATCGAGCTGTGGCAATTGCTCTTAGGGCCTGACCAGCGTCATGAATTCGGCCAAGGCGGTTAAGGTGTGAGTCATCAAAACTTTGCACGCCGATCGATAGTCGGTTGATTCCGGCGCTGTAGAAATCAGCAAATTTGTTTTGCTCGAAGGTTCCGGGGTTAGCTTCTAGGGTGATCTCGATATCAGACTGAAACCCTATCAAGTTCTCTGCGGCAACTAAGAGGGCCTCGATTGCTGGCCCAGAAAAAAGACTGGGAGTGCCACCACCGATAAAAATTGAGTGTAACTTTCTACCCTGTACCCAATGCAAATCAGCTTTGAGGTCTTCGATTAGGGCGGCAACATAAGCCTGCTCGGGGATATTGTCCTTGGCTACATGGGAGTTAAAATCGCAGTAAGGACATTTCTTAACGCACCAAGGGATGTGGATGTAGAGCGAGAGTGGCGGTAAATGAATCACAGGCTCATTTGCTGTAAAAAGTGGGCAATGGCTTTGCCTCGATGGCTAAGACTATGCTTGGTTGACTTGTCTAGTTCGGCTGCATGGCAGGTCATTTCTGGAACATAGAATATTGGATCATAACCGAATCCGTGAGTGCCTCGGTGTTCAAAAGTGATACTGCCCTCCCATGTTCCTTGGCAGATAATGGGAGTAGGATCTTCTGCGTGGCGCAGATAGACAATAACTGCTTGATAGCGAGCGCCGCGCTGGCCGATGGGGACATCCGTTAATGCTGTTAAGAGCTTTTCGCGATTGGACGCGTCAGTGGCGCCATCACCAGAGTAGCGCGCGGAGTATATGCCTGGCGCCCCTAGGAGATAATCAACTTCTAGTCCGGAGTCATCGGCAATCGCGGGAAGGCCTGACAGCGCCGAGGCATTTCTAGCCTTTAGAATGGCATTTTCGACAAATGTTAGACCGGTCTCTTCGATATCTGGAATATTTAAATCGCCTTGGGGGGAGATACTAATTCCTAGGCCGCCTAATAGCTCTTGTAGCTCTTTAATTTTGCCAAGGTTACCGCTAGCTAACACGATTTTTTTTGGATTGCTCACTTTAAACGTCTGCATTGTCGGTGATTAGTCATGGTACATTTTTTTTTGAAATTTAAAATCATAGGCATAGCTTGGCTCGCCATTGTTAGGTTTAACGGTAATCTTAAAAGTTAGATAATCTTCATTCTCAAATTCAAAGGGTGCGAGGTAATAGAGCGCATGCTCCTCTTTAATAGCAACAAATTCTAATGTCTGACTTTGTTGCAAGATATTGAACACTTGGCCAGTAATAGTCGAGGGGGTGCCAACGGCAATGCTTTTCATGACGGCAATATTAACGATGCCTTTACCTTTACCTCTGACAATATTATTTTTCACTGCAATATTGGGATCGATAAAGGAGCTATTAAAGGCGCTAAAAAAAATCTTATAGTCGCCATGTTGCTTATAGAGTTTTTTTTCAAATGCCTGCCCCATCAGTGGCATAGCCAGCAGCAAAGCCACCAGAATGATCCTTTTCATCAGTTTGATCCTCGTTATGATTGTTGCCTGACTATTAAAGCCTTATTTCGCTAGATGATAAACAGCTATTTTGGCAAATAGGCTAGGGCAGAGGCTATTTAATCCTAGAAGTTGGCTGCCGACAAAGCTTCTTTTTAATATTTTAATGCTGCGCTCAGAACAGAGTGCTTCGAAATCCTTATAGGTAAATAAGTGGATATTTGGTGTGTCATACCATTGATAGGCAAGTTGCTTTGTGACCGGCATGCGCCCTCGAATCGCCAAAAAACTGCGCGTTTGCCAATGACCAAAGTTAGGGAAAGTAACAATGCAACGGTTGCCGATTCTGAGCATTTCATCGAGAACCAAGTGTGGATACCGCAAGGCTTGTAATGTTTGGCTCATGAGGACAGTATCAAAACTGTTGTCCGAAAAATTCTCTAAGCCCTTATTTAAATCTTGCTCGATGACGTTAAGACCTTTTTGAATACACTGGTTGATAGAATTAGGGTCAATTTCTAATCCATAACCTTGAACCTGATAATCATCGATTAATCTTCGCAGTAGTGTGCCGTCACCGCAACCGAGGTCTAGTAAGCGAGATTTAGGTTCGATCCACGCGCCAATAGGTCCGATGTCGTTGATCATAAGGAGATTTCTTCGAGTTCATTTGAAACTCGACTGAGATAAAGGCTAACGGCTTTTTGGTATCGCGAGTTAGGCAAGAGAAAAGCATCATGCCCCTGATCAGTTTCGATTTTGATATAAGAGACCGCTTTACCTGCACTCACCAAAGAGTCAGTAATTTGTTCTGAGCATAGTGGTGAAAATCGCCAATCACTGCTGAATGAAACGACCAAAAATTGACATTGAGCGTGAACGAAGACTTTAGCTGGGTTGTCGTTATAATTTTGAGATAGGTCGAAATGATCGAGCATTTTGGTAATCAAAATATAACTATTGGCATCAAACCTCTGTGAAAATTTATCGCCCTGATAATTAAGGTAACTGGCGACTTCAAATTCAGATAGCTCTTTCTCAGTCGTATCTAAATCACCACTATGAACCAAACGGCCAAACTTCCTGTGGAGAGCGTCGTCGGATAAATAGGTTAAGTGCCCAATCATACGTGCTAGTGCAAGGCCCTGTGTTGGGCTAGTTTCATAGTCTAAATAATGGCCCTCTTTAAACTCAATATCGGATTGTATTGCGCGACGTGCAATTTCATTAAAGGCAATATTTTGCGCTGATAATTTCATGGCAGCAGCGATCACAACAGCATGTTTTAATTTGTCAGGGTAGGCTAGTGACCAGCACATTGCCTGCATGCCACCCAAACTACCACCAATTACCGCAGCCCAGCACTCGATTTTCAAGTGATCCATCAGATATTTTTGAGACTCAACCCAGTCTCTTACTTGTATTGACGGAAAGCTATCACCATAGACCTTGCCGGTTCTAGGGTTATTGGAGGTCGGCCCAGTACTGCCAAAACAACTACCAATATTATTGGGGCATACGACAAAGAATTTGGTGGTATCTATAGCTTTGCCTGGGCCAATGTAGTGATCCCACCAACCGACTTTTCCCTTTGTATTAATTCCGGCAACATGATGATCACCGCTTAACGCATGACAGATAAGAATGGCATTACTGCGCGCTTTATTGAGCGTTCCGTAGGTTTCAAAAACAAGAGAATGAGAGGGCAAAGTCGCTCCACACACCAAATCCATGGGCCTGTTTATGACTGCTGTCTGAGGTACAGTAGCGCCAAGTAAATTATCAGGGCTGGAGGATAGTGAACAATCTGGAGACATAGTATTAAAAACAACGGCTTGGTTTTACGGGTCTTTTAAAGATGAAGTGTACCATTAGATTAACCTATCGTAGGCATAATTAATTGTTATAACCTTTTATAGATCAGCCTAGAGTCGGCGTCTTGGCTTGGTTTTCCCATTTAATTTGAGTGGACCCTGACAGGATCGAAGGGGTATTGATATGAAGGACTTTGTGCCGGGAAGATTGACCGCTCATCACTATTATTTTGGATTTCGCCGTACCGAATTGTTTTGCAAAGTAACTAATTAATTGGGTGTTGGCTTGACCATCTATCGGCGGAGCTTTTAGGCGGACCTTAAGCTCGCCGCCGTGAATGCCTTCAATCTCATCTTTAGAGGCGCGGGGTTGTATCAGACACCTGACTACTAAGGTATGGCCCTGCCATTGATAATGATTAGTTGGCATAACTAGTCAGAATGCAGGGAAAATTAGATTAAACCACTCAGCACTGGCAATACTTGGCCTCGAATAAACATCAGTGTAAATATCGCCACCATCGGCGAAATATCAATCATGCCGATCGGCGGAATTACCTTTCTAAAGGGCTTCATGTAAGGATTTATTATTTGGCTAATGACCCTGACCGTCGGGTGATTAGTGGTGCCCACCCAGCTAGAAATAGCCAGAATAAGAATGCCATAAAAATAAATCTGAATTAAGCTAGCTAATAACGACAATGCCGCGACAAACAGATAGGTGGGCAGTTGCTCAACCAAAACTTTTCCAAATCCTATCATGATGATAAAAAACGACCACTTAACCAGAATGGCGCTTATCAGTGCCGCAGTATTAAATCTGCCAAAGGTTGGAAATATTTTGTGCAATGTCTCAACGACTGGCGCAGTGACTTTAAATATCGTCTGCGATATGGGGTTAAAAAAATCAGCTTGGACTAATTGTAGTAATAGTCTCACCAACAGCACGGTGGCATAAAGATCAATGACTAACCTAATAATATTAACTGCACCATCACCCATCAAGTAACTCCTTTTTTAAATTGACTACTCTGCAAAATCTTTGGACATTTCTTCAGCTCGTTTAAGTGCGCTGGTCATGGCGTTCCGAAAAATAGCCTCCAAGCCTTCTCTTTGAAAGGTGCTTAGGGCGCTCTCTGTAGTGCCTCCAGGTGAGGTAACCTGCTGTCTAAGTTGTGAAGGGCTACTGTCCGATTGAAGGGCCATCTGAGATGCGCCTAGGGCTGTGTGAGACGCAAGCTCTCGCGCCATATCTTCAGATAATCCTAGTTCTTGACCGACCTGCTGCATAATCTCCAAAATGCGGAAAAAATAGGCCGGGCCGCTACCCGATACTGCAATCACTGCATTTATCTGATCTTCAATATCAACCCAGCAACAGTAGCCCACGGCTTGGAAAATATTGGTGGCCATCTCTTTTTGTCGTTCTGTGGTGAACTGATTGGCAAATAGGGCTGTTGCTCCCGCTAGGACCAGTGAGGGCGTATTAGGCATAGCTCTAATGATGGCTACTGAGGAGCCAAGCCAACCCTGAAGAGACTCTGTTGAGATGCCTGCTGCTATTGATACCACCACCGCTTGATCGTTCAAAGTTGGTGCTATATCCATAGCGACCTTGCGCATAATTTGAGGTTTAACGGCTAACACCACTACGGTTGCATTCGCCACAGCTGCTTTATTATCTTCGCCCACAGTGACTCCAAACTCTTTTTTTAGTCGCTCTCTGCTAGCCTCGTTGGGCTCACTGACTAGAATATCACCTGGCTTAAAACCTTTGGCAATAGTGCCTCCGATTAAGCAAGAAGCCATGTTGCCGCCACCAATAAATACGATCGAACTCATACATCACCCTGTTGTTGTACTTCTTGGGCCAAAAATATCGGTGCCCACTCTAACAATAGTTGCACCCTCAAGGATAGCGGCCTCAAGATCTGCAGACATCCCCATTGAGAGGGTATCCAATTTTTGAGAATTGTCCAGTGACTGGTTTATCTCATCTCTTAATTTTCGCAGTTGACGAAAGGGTATGCGCTGTTCCTGTTTGTCTTTTCGAGCTTCAGGTATTGCCATTAGACCGCGCAATCTTAAATTGGGTAGCCTAGCTATCTCAGCGACCACTCCTAGCAAGCCACTTGATTCAAACCCTGCTTTGGTTGGTTCATCGTCAATATTCACTTGCAAGCAAATATTGAGAGGAGGCATAGTTGCAGGCCTCTGAGCACTTAAACGCTGGGCAATTTTCAGTCGGTCTACGCTGTGCACCCACGCAAAGTTCTCAGCTATTTGACGAGTCTTGTTTGACTGTATCGGGCCAATAAAATGCCAGTCTAGTATTAAGGGTTTTAATGCATAAACTTTTTTTAGGGCTTCCTGTAGATAATTCTCACCAAAGCTTGTCAGTCCGTTGTCATTTGCTTGTTTTACCTGCTCAGGCGTTCTGGTTTTACTGACAGCCAGCAATGTCACTTCAGAAGCCGGTCGTTGAGCTTCGGTAGCAGCTAATTTGAGCCGCGATTTGAGAGCTGCTATTTTGTTGCTTTGATCTTGCATGGAGGCTGTCTTTATACGTTGTTTCGAGATTAGTGGATGGTACTAAGGCTGCTGGCCTAAACTAGGATCATTCAGCCAGCTTTGCAATATTAATGAGGCAGCAATATGGTCTATTTTTGTTAGATCGTGGGTTCTTCCTTTTTGGTTTTCCGCCTGATCTCGCACAAAGGACTTTGCTTCTTGGCTTGTAAGCCTCTCATCGACCATTTGTACCTCGACATTAAAGCGGCCCACCAGTCTGCGTGCAAATTTCCTAGATCGACCACTTAACTCACTTTCACTATCATCCATATTGAGAGGCAGACCCACCAATACTATATTTGGTTCCCACTCCTCAATGACCGCACTTATCTCTGACCACTGCGGGACGCCGTCAACCGCCTTAATAATGGCAATACCCTTTGCGTTGTTGGTCAGGGTTTGCCCATAAGCCACACCAATTTGCTTAAGACCAAAGTCAAAAGCAAGTAATGAAGAAGGTTTATTGAGATTAGGCATGTCCAATATCCATGGACAGCATGTCAAGTTTTATACCGATGGATGCTGCGGCTACCACAGCGCGCTTCTCACACTCAGTATTAAAGATAATAGCTGATTTGGCTGGAATCGTTAACCAGCTATTAGTAGTAAGCTCTTCTTCCAATTGGCCTGCATCCCAGCTGGAATAACCCAAAGTAACTAGGGCGTTTTGAGGGCCTTTACCGACTGCAATATCACTAAGAATATCCTTTGAGGCGGTTAAACTAATATCATCCGAAATATTAACAGTAGACTCCCAGCGTTGAGTACAGGCTCGATGCAAGATAAATCCACGGTCGCGGGCCACAGGGCCACCGTCTAAAATCAGATGATCACCACAGCCTTCGTGATAGTCTAAGTCTAGTTGCTTAAAGATAGCGTTGACCTGAATATCCAATTGTTGGTTAATAATGAGGCCCATGGCACCATCCTGGCTGTGCTCGCAAATATATACCACTGACTGAGAAAAATTAGGGTCACGAAGGCCAGGCATAGCCAATAAGAAGTGGTTTTTTAGGCTGGTAACGGTTCTTTTTGGGATATTCATGGTTCTCAATATGAAGGTTTACGCACCGAAACTCAACACTAGACTCCGCGCGTCAGGGAGTATTTCTACTCAGGCCTCTAATCTTTTTGCAATTGCACGCATTAATTGATCACCTATAGCGGTATCTTTGGCATTATCAATTTCACGAACACAGGTTGGGCTAGTAACATTGATTTCTGTTAGATAATCGCCAATGACATCTAAGCCAACGAACAATAGCCCTTTTTCCACTAAGGTGGGCGCAATCTGCTGGGCGATCCAATGATCTCGCTTACTTAAAGGTTGAACCACACCGCGACCGCCAGCTGCAAGATTACCCCGAAATTCTCCTGCCGCAGGAATTCTAGCTACACAGTAGGGAACCACTTCCCCGTCTACGACCAGTATTCTTTTGTCGCCACTAAGAATTTCAGGCAAATACTTTTGAGCCATGATGGTATTTTGGCCATAGTTGGTCAGAGTTTCGATAATGACATTGAGGTTTTGGTCACCCTGTTGGACCCGAAAAATGGAGGTTCCTCCCATTCCGTCAAGGGGCTTATAAACGACTTCTTTGTGTTCACCTAAAAATTGTTTTAACAGTTCTTGATCGCTGCTCACTAGTAGCGGAGGTGTGCATTGTGGGAACTCGGTGGCAAACACTTTTTCGTTACAGTCGCGTAAACTTTGAGGTTTGTTAACTATTAATGTGCCAAGGCGCTCCGCCGCCTCGAGGATGTAAGTGGAGTAGATAAACTCGCTATCGAACGGAGGGTCTTTGCGCATCAAAATAACATCCAGATCACCGAGAGGTTTAATAATGCTCTCGCCTAGTTCGTACCAGCTATTGGCATCGGCATGTACCTTAAGGGGAGACATTTTTGCGCCAGCCCCAGCGCTGTCGATAAATAGACTATTTTGCTCCATATAAAATAGCTCATAGCCGTGATTTTGGGCAGCAAGCAACAAAGCCAGAGTAGTGTCCTTGTGGTAATGAATGGACTTAATAGGGTCCATAACCACCCCGAGAAATTTGCTCATAATATCTATGCCTTTACGTATAAAATCCAATATGATTACTGCCTTAGCAGGACGAGCCCAGTCAGGCTTTTGCTATGTCGAGCATCTAACTAACCACAGGTTGGCAGTTATTCTCCGAATGATAATGTTATTAATCGCACAACGGGGATTAATAATATGATAATCCATTTATTCACGTAATAAAGGAACTATTACTATGAATCTCAGCGATCTACTATCCCTAAGTATAAAAGAAGGGGCCTCAGATTTACATCTTTCGTCAGGACTTTCGCCCATTTTGCGAATTGACGGCGATTTGGTGCGAACCGACTTGCCGGCAATGAGTTCTGATCATGTTGATAAACGCATCTATGAGGTTCTCAATGATCGGCAGATTGCGACTATTGAAGAGGGGGCTGAAGTTGATTTTTTCCTTTGAGATTCCGCATGTGGCGAGGTTTAGAGCCAATGTATTCAATCAAAACCGTGGTCGAGCTGCAGCTTTTCGGTCAATCTCTGCCGACGTAGCGACTCTCGATGAACTCGAGTTGGGCGAAGTGTTTAAAGAGCTTTGCCTAAAGCCCCGAGGGTCAGTTTTGATTACTGGGCCAACCGGTTCTGGAAAATCTAAAACTCAGGCTGCTATGGTTGATCACATCAACAAAAATCGGGCATTTCACATTCTCACTATTGAGGGCCCTATTGAGTATGTTCACCAAAGTATAAAATCCTTAATTAACCAGCGCGAGGTACGTCGTGATACCCAGAGTTTCAGTCAAGCGCTGCGAGCGGCTTTGCGTGAAGATCCCGATGTAGTCGTGGTCGGAGAAATGCGTGATCTAGAGACAATTCGCTTGGCATTGACAGCCGCAGAAGCGGGTCATTTAGTGTTTGCGACTCTACACACTACATCGGCCGCTTTGACGGTCAATCGAATTATTGATGTTTTTCCTGCCGCAGAGAAGGATATGGTTAGGTCGATGTTGTCAGATTCTTTATAGGCAGTGGTAACTCAGACCCTTATGAAGCGAAAGGTGGGTGGCAGAATTGCTGCTCATGAAATTATGATTGGGACGCCGGCGATTCGTAATCTAATTAGAGAAGATAAGGTGGCTCAGATATATTCTGTTCTTCAAACGGGGTCAGAATTTGGCATGAAAACTCTCGACCAAAGCCTAAGGCAGTTAGTAGATGATGAAATGATCACTCTTGAGGTTGCTAGAGAAAAGGCGGTCTATCCGGAATATTTTCAGGCGTTAAAAGAGGTAAAGGGCAAGGCTAAAACCACCAAAAACAACTGAGTAAAAACATAATCTCTGGTATTCTTCTGTTAATGGCCTTGAGTTGCGGTTAGTTTTTTAATTTGGTTATGGGAAATAATAGCGACACTTTCTGTCAACTAAATAGTGGCAGTATCGTTATTACAAGCAAACCAACAGCTAAACTAGGAGATGATAAGAATGAATAAAGGAATTGTTTTTGTAATAGTATCGCTTATATCTGTTTCTGGATTCGCCGATCATCATAAAGGCGAGCGAGATAAAGGTCCTGGTCATGAGCGGTGGAGAGGGGACTTATTTAAGGAGGCCGATCTTGATAACGATGACAAGGTATCTTTCGCGGAGCATGAGGCGATGGTCCAAAGAATGTCTGATCGAGGCCGTGCGCGTTTCCAAGAGATGGATTCGGATGGCGATGGCTTTGTCACTAAAAAAGAAGCTCGTAAAGCTCGTACAGCGCATAAGAGGAAAATGAAAGCTAAGCATAAGAAACGAAAGGACCTAGACAAAGAAGGAAAAGGCTCGTCAGACGAGTAAAAGCAAAAGAGATATTTTATCGACAAAAAGGCCGCTTAATTTAGCGGCCTTTTTTTGTAATTTTGCCCCTGTCCTCAGTCGCAGTATATAATGATTTCTAAATTCTACTTATATGACTAACCAAATTCAGGTGCCCTATGATTGATTATTTAATTGCCCCTTCTATTTTAGCGGCTAATTTTGCTCGTCTAGGAGATGAGGTCGATAATGTACTGGAGGCAGGCGCTGATATAGTCCATTTTGACGTCATGGATAATCATTATGTACCTAACCTGACTATCGGGCCGATGGTGTGTAAGGCCTTGCGGGATCATGGAGTTACCGCTCCGATTGATGTCCATCTTATGGTCAGCCCAGTAGACGACTTAATTAGAATGTTTGCCGATGCCGGTGCCAGCTATATCACATTTCACCCAGAGGCAACCAATCACATTGATAGGTCTTTGCAGTTAGTGCGAGAGCTTGGCTGTAAGTCTGGGCTTGTGTTAAACCCTGGAACGGGTCTTGGTACCACTCAGTGGGTGATGGATAAAATCGATATGTTACTGTTAATGTCAGTTAACCCGGGCTTTGGTGGTCAGACGTTTATTCCTTCAACAATTGATAAATTAAAACAAGCCAGAAAAATGATCGATATCAGTGGGTATGATATTCGGTTAGAAGTTGATGGCGGCGTGGGCGTTGCCAATATCGCTGAGATTGCCGCAGCAGGTGCAGACACATTTGTCGCTGGATCAGCTATTTTCAGTCAGCCAGATTACGCCGAGGTGATTGGTAAGCTTCGTGTTGAACTTGCTAGCGTAGGGTAGTGCTAAGCGTTGGTGTTATGGCTTTAGGGAGCCAGCCAGAAGCCAGAGGTTTATTGATCTAGTGATATTGATTACAATGATAGCCTCATTAAGGAGATCGTCTTTGAAAGACACTTTGCATGTTCGTTTTAAGTTGAGTTTTTGCTGTTGGCGAGGCTGATTAGCCTTGGGCATCTTGCGTGCCTGCATAAACTAAATTATAAAAGAACCAGGAAGCTGTCATGAACCCCGATACATTTGCCACCTTGGCAACCCAAAACTTCAATCGAATTCCCATCACTCGTGAGGTGCTCGCTGATCTAGAAACACCCTTGAGTGTTTATTTAAAGTTGGCGTTTGGATCAAATTCTTATCTTTTCGAATCCGTTCAAGGCGGCGAAAAATGGGGCCGTTACTCCCTCATTGGCTTGCAGACATCTACCGTGCTTAAGCTATATGGAAACCGGTTGGAGATCATTCGCGACGGCAAACCCATGGTAGCCAGAACGGCTGATGACCCACTGGCCGAAGTGGAACGGTTCCGAAATCTCTTTAGTATGCCAGACCTGCCAGATTTACCTAGATTTACCGGCGGGCTGGTTGGCTACTTTGGTTATGACACGGTGCGTTATGTAGAACCAAGATTGGCTAAAAGCGCGCCGCCAGATCAACTTGGCACGCCGGATGTATTATTGATGGCATCTGATGAGGTAGCTGTTTTCGATAATCTTTCAGGCACGATCATGCTGGTAGTGCATGCGGATGCTAAAGATCCTAATGCTTTAGCTGACGCTGAAATTAGGCTGGATGAGTTAGAAGATAAACTAGCTCAACCAAAGCCTGAGTTGCCACCTATGAATATGGATAGCGACGGCCTTGCGGAAGACGCCTTCGTATCTAGCTTTGGTAAAGATAATTACAAACGAGCCGTTGACAAAGTGAAGCAGTACACGCTGTCTGGGGACGTCATGCAGGTGGTTCCCTCGCAACGATTCTCTGCCCCCTTTGATGAAGCGCCGATAAACTTGTATCGTGCCTTGCGCCGACTTAACCCTTCTCCCTATATGTACTTCCTCGATTTAGAAGACTTTCATATTGTCGGCTCTTCCCCTGAGGTATTAGCCCGATTGGAAGACGAACAAGTGACGGTGCGTCCTATCGCTGGCACGCGTCGGCGTGGTGAAACGGCAGTTGATGATCAATTATTAGAAAAAGAAATGTTGGCCGACCCTAAAGAAATTGCCGAACATCTTATGTTGATTGATTTAGGTCGTAATGATGTCGGAAGAATTAGCCAGCCGGGATCTGTGGAAGTGACCGAAAAAATGGTGGTTGAACGCTATTCCCATGTTATGCATATTACTTCAAATGTGGTGGGCCAGGTGAATACAGGGATGAGTGCAATTGACGTCTTGAAGGCAACCTTACCGGCTGGAACCTTGAGTGGCGCGCCTAAAATTAGAGCCATGGAAATTATTGACGAACTAGAGCCGGTGAAGCGAAATATTTATGGCGGTGCCGTGGGCTACATTGGCTGGAATGGCAATATGGATATGGCTATTGCGATTCGCACCGCGGTTATCAAAGACAAGACGTTACATGTTCAGGCTGGCGGTGGTGTTGTTGCCGATTCAGTCCCTGAGTTAGAGTGGGAAGAGACGATGAATAAAGCTCGAGCGGTCATGCGCGCAGCTGCAATGGTTTGTGGGGTAGTCAAGTGATTTTAATGATTGATAATTACGATTCTTTTACCTACA
>Ga0066381_10000083_pt1 | contig 15781 bp, 14 predicted proteins | sample Knorr_S23_td_AAI_FD_70949 | JGI IMG/M metagenome (GOLD analysis project Ga0066381, IMG submission 70949) | Marine microbial communities from Southern Atlantic Ocean transect - Knorr_S23_td_AAIW_ad_876m_LV_B | ecosystem: Environmental > Aquatic > Marine > Oceanic | place: Southern Atlantic ocean... | reverse complement strand
CCCTCGAGAGCATCACCCGTAAGAACTGCAGTTCCTGCCCGCCCTTCAACCAGGCTCCCCTCCCCCGCCCGAAGAAACAGATTGACACTTACAATTGGTAACCGAGGGAGTACGCAAATCTTGAGGTCAAGTCCATTCGGTAGGGCCCCTGTCTGAACTTCTGGAAAATCAAATTGCCGAATTTCTCCACTTACAGGAGGCTGGGTACGATCCAATAGACTCAAGATTTCCTCTTTGGCTCATAAACAAGGACTGCGCGATTATCAGAGCCGAGTTGTGAGGCTGCAAAGTCCCTGATCTGCTCTACCGTAACTGCTCTGAGTCGATCTATTTCGTGGTTCAAGCGATCAGGGTCATCAAAGTAGAGGTCAAACATCGAGAGTAGGTTAGCCCGCTCACCCACATGCTCTAGCGCTCTCACCAAGTCGGTTTCGGTCAGAGCTATCGCGCGATCAACCTCACTTTGTTTTGCTTCTACTAAAGCCTCAATCTCTTCCGTAAGTGCTGCTTCAAGTTGTTCAGGTGTCGAATCAGGATATCCAGTTGCCCAGGTAAGAAGCATGGAAGCGTTGGTTAGAAGGGGGAACGCATAAGTCACAACCCCCTTCGCAACACGGCGCTCACGAACAAGTGCACGGTAAAGACGGGACGCGCGTCCCATTCCAAGCAGTGCCCGGGAGACCTCGGCAACCGCAAAGTCCTCTGAGGAATAGGGGGGAATGCGGAATCCCATGATGACCCGTGCCAGCGGCACTTCTGCGAAAACGTGCTCTCGAACAGTGTCACCAATGATCGGCTCCAAACACGAGTCTCCCGGAAGTGGCGGGATAGGCGCTCCGGCTTCGATCTCTTCGAAATAGCGCTGGACAAGATCCATAACCTGAGACTCGTCAAAATCTCCCGCGATCGTTAACACAGCGTTATTCGGGACATAGTACGTACCAAAAAACGCGGCCACATCTTCGAGTGTTGCAGCATCCAGATCTTCTACCGACCCAATCACCGGGTGGTGATAAGGATGATCCTTTGGGTAGATCAATGCCTGAAGGCGTTGGTCCCAGTCACCATATGGTTGGTTATCATACCGTTGGCGCTTTTCATTCTTCACGACATCGCGTTGGTTGTCGAGCTTCTCCTGGTCCATTGCCGGAAGCATCCAGCCCATCCGGTCAGATTCAAGCCAAAGTGCAAGTTCCAGGTCTCGGGAAGGAACTGTCTCGAAGTAGTTGGTCCGATCGAACCAGGTGGTCGCATTAAGGGTCCCTCCAGCACGTTCGATCAGTTCAAAATGCTTGTTTTTAGGGACATGCTTGGAACCCTGGAACATCATGTGCTCAAACAGGTGCGCGAAGCCGGTGTGGCCGGGAAGTTCGTTTCTAGACCCAACCCCATACCAAATATTCACTGCCACTATCGGCACAGTACTGTCCTGGGAAAGGACTATCTTTAGACCATTATCCAGACAATGGCGCTCCAAGGGGATCGCAAGTCGGTTCATGCGCCCATATCCGGGTCATCACGTCTTACGGTAGTAACCAGATTTTTTCCAGTCATCTGTTCAGGACAAGAAATGCCCATGAAATGCAACACCGTTGGCGCAACATCAGCCAAGCGCCCAGAGCCCTCTAGTTCATGTGCGGCATCGTGGGGATCAAAGACGATGAAGTCCACTGGCTCAACTGTGTGAGCCGTATGAATATCTCCGTTGTCGTTGAGCATCTTCTCAGCATTTCCGTGGTCAGCAGTGACCAACGCAACCCAGTCTGGGTGATCCGTGACCGAATGAATCAGTTCACCGAGGCATGAATCGACTACTTCAACAGCTTCGATCGCAGCTTGAATTGAACCTGTGTGCCCTACCATGTCCGGATTCGCAAAATTTACCAAGATGAAGTCATGCCTCCCATCGCGAATAGCCTCCGTAACCACATTCGCTACCGGTAGAGCGCTCATCTCGGGCTGAAGATCATAGGTAGCAACTTTTGGAGAGGGCACGAGAACGCGATCCTCACCATCGAACGGGGTTTCCTCTCCCCCGTTAAAAAAATATGTGACGTGCGCGTACTTCTCGGTTTCCGCAGTTTTCAATTGTTGGTGCCCTTCTTGGGAAATCAGTTCTGAAAGACATGCCTCCAGACGCTCCAGCGGAAAAGCCACTGAGACAGGAAGCGCCGGATCGTATTCAGCCATGGTCACAACGCGACCAGGGATAGCTCCTTCTCGTTTGAAGGCATCGAAATTGTTGAGAGTCATCACCGAGGTAAGCTGCCGCATACGATCAGCACGAAAGTTCATTAGTAGCAAGGCATCCGCCTCGCTGATTCCCGCCTCACCAACACCACGTATCCCAGTGGGCTCAATGAACTCATCGGTAACACTAAGAGCGTAGCTCTCCTCAAGGAAATCCGGAGAGTCCGTCCAGTTTTCAGCTTGACCATTAACAATCAATTCGTAAGCACGTCTCGTCCGGTCCCAGCGATTATCCCTATCCATCGCCCAATATCGACCAATAACTGAGGCGACAGCCCAATCGGTGCCCTTCGTACAAAGCTGTCCGATGTCTTTGACGTAATCAGTTCCAGCCTTGGGAGAAGCGTCACGTCCATCCATGAAACAATGCAGCCGCACCGGGATGTCTGACGGAAGAAGATCTAGGACGGCTGCAAAGTGCCTTATATGACTATGGACTCCTCCGTCCGAGAGCAGGCCAGCGATGTGAAGAGCCCCTCCACTCTGCCTTAACCCTGCAACGAGAATCTCAAGACCCAGGTGATCAGCAAGCACTCCGTCCACGATTGCTTTATCAATGCGAGCTAGATCCTGCGGAACAATCCGTCCCCCTCCCAGATTGAGGTGCCCGACCTCAGAGTTACCCATCTGATCAGCAGGAAGCCCAACATCGATACCCGAGCAAGCAAGTCGAGTCCGAGGGCAATGATCGTAGAGTTCACGGAAGTGTGGCACACTCGCGAATTCAATCGCATTCCCCGGAGTCGGAGATTCCTCGAAGTCGGAGTGACCCCAGCCGTCTAGAATGATTAGGAGAACCTTTCTCATCTTAGAATTCTAACAGGTCAATGCTGGGTTTAGGCCACTTTTGATTTAGAGCCTGATCCAAGTACCAATGTTTACTCTTGGTACAGACCCACATACAGTGGTGACTTCGACACCTGATCAAGGAGACCTAGACGTGCGCTATACCCCTTTTCGCATGGAGCGGTGGCAGTCGACTTACGAGCACCGAGTGCGATACAACCTCTCTGAGAGTGCGGTGCACCCGCTCACGGTTGGCGAACTCTTTGACATTGCTGGAAAGGAAAGAGGCACTGACCAAATCGAATTGGGATACGGTCAGTCCAATGGGTCTGACAAGCTAAGAGAGAGGATCGCTTCGCTCTATTCAGGCGCAACAGAAGACTCCGTACTCGTCACTATAGGTGGCGCAGAAGCTAATTTTACATGTTTTTGGCACCTCTTTGAATCACAGGGCAAAGCCGCGGTTATGCTGCCCACGTACGGACAAGTCCCCGGGTTAATTGAGTCTTTCGACAATCGGATTCTACCGGTGAATCTGGTGGAAGAAGAGGGATGGCAACCTGATCTATCTGAACTTGAGGCGGCACTTCATGAAGGGGCTCGCTTTGTAATTATTACGCACCCAAACAACCCCACTGGGGCCGCACTATCTCGTGAGTCAATGCAGGCGATCGCGGAACTCACCGAACAGCATGGTGCTTGGATCATGTCTGATGAAGTCTACCAGGGCGCTGAAACCAACGGGGAGATTTCGTCTTCCTTTTGGGGCTGCCACGACCGTGTCCTGATCACGAACTCGATGTCGAAAGCTTATGGTATGCCTGGCCTTCGACTTGGGTGGATCGTCGGACCGCCGGACTTAGTAACGGAGCTTTGGGGCCGGACGGACTACACCAGCATCGCTCCCCCAACTTTATCAGATGCTCTTGCTTGTATGGCTCTTGAGCCCGCAACGAGGGCACGCATTCTGGATCGCACAGGAGAAATCACGCGTGCTAACTTGGGGCTCTTAGAAAAGTGGATGGCAACACAAGAAGGGCGCTTCACATATCGCCCACCGGATGCCGGAGCGTTCTGCTTCACCCGCTATTCCGCAAACATCAATTCAACAGAGTTTGCCGAAAAGCTCAGAGTCGAAAAAGATGTCCTTGTGGTGCCCGGTGATCACTTTGGAATGGACCACTATCTGCGTCTCGGATTTGGAGCTCCTGAGGAAACATTGCTCGAAGCACTCAATCTCCTTGAAGAGGCATTCGACGAGGTGACGACTTGAAATTGAAAAAACAACACTTGCTAGCTCCCGTGCTAGCAAGCATAGGAACTATGATCGGGTGCATTGGGCCTGAATCTTCCAACGTATCGAGTGAACTCCAGCCAGGCGCGCGATACCAGCCGGGTACCGAGATGGGGATCTATACCCCTGAGCAGCACACCAACTATGACGGTCGTTTCATTGTGAGTGCGAGCCAGGTTTATCACTTGGGGACGCTAGACGACACTTCTCCCTGGGATCACATGGGTGATGATGGCAGTAGCGTGCAAGCGGTAGGCGGCACGATTGAGCTTGACGTCGATGAACGAGCTAACACTGGAACATTCCGAGCTGAACTTGACCTTCCAGAGGGACACTATGTGGTTGAGCTCGATCGATTTGAGGAATTCTCACCATGCCAGGATGGGGGTATCGCAGCGTTCCTCTATGAGCACGGCAATGCTGGCTGCGGTGATGCGAACTGGCCCAAGAGTCTTCTATACCTAGCCGGGTGGGGTTGGGGAAGCGCAACGCTTGATGGTGCGACCCTCTACGACGAACACCAGATTCACTTCATGATTACACAAGGAATGAGAGATCGTGAGACACTGGTTGTGCGGACAAGTACAGGAACTGATGCGGGAGCAGTTAATCCGGCTCAGATGCAACTAGATTTCTATATCAGAAGCCCTGAATCCAATGAGAGAAACCATCCAACGCGGGAGGTTTTTGATCACTTCTTTGCGATGGAAGTCACCTGGCGATAGGAAGGCCATCCTAAGAATCTGAGATCAGGATTCAGTAGCGACTAGAAAAGTTTCCGCACGTTCTCGAGTGGGCGACCAATCACAACACGCCCCGACCGCTCAACGATCGGACGTTGGAGTAGCCCCGGCTCAGCCACTAGCGCATCCAGAATTGTATCATCATCTAAGTTGGGGTCGGCTAGACCCATCTCCCTATAAGACTTCTCTCGGGTCCGGAGCAGATCGCGTGGAACTAGAGCCCCTTTCCTGAGCAGCGCGACCAAGTCTTCTTTTCTGAGGGGTTCCAAGAAATAGTTCACTCGTCTTAAGCTGACACCTTCTTCCTCAAGAAGCTTCACGAGCTTCCGACATGTTGTTCAGGTGGGTTTCTCGTAGATCGTGACCCACTCGTCAGGTGTTGGAGTACTCATCTGTGATACCTATTCAGATTGATCCACAACAATAGCGATATCCTCTATCGGTTTTTTTGTAATCTCTGGGACCGTGGCACCTTCCTCTGGATATCCACAGACAAGCACTAGGAATGCACGTTCGTTATCCGGCCTATCGAGTACGTTATTGAGGAATTTCATCGGCGAAGGTGTATGTGTCAGCGTAACGAGACCAGCATAGTGAAGAGCAGTGATAAGCATCCCCGTGGCGATACCGACTGATTCTGTCACATAGTAGTTCTTTGCCTTAGTCCCGTCAGAAAGCACCTCGTAACTCTCTGCAAATATGACGATGAGCCACGGCGCATCCTCAAGGAATGGCTTGTTTTCATCGGTTCCGAGGTGTTCTAGGGCATCAAGCCACTCTTTGGGGGCTTTCTCTTGGTAAAACTGCCTTTCCTCCTCTTCAGCTGCTTCGCGAATACGGGACTTGAGTTCCGGATCACCCACCATGACGAAACGCCAAGGTTGACGATTCGCACCATTTGGGGCAGTCCCAGCAGCTAGAATACAGTTCTCAATTACGTCCTTTGGCACAGGTCGGTCAGAAAATTCCCTCACCGTGCGGCGACGTCTCATCTTAGCGAGAAACGCCTCAGCCTCCCGCCGCATCTCTTCCGGAGGAAGTTCCTCGTATGTAGAAAGCGGAATAAAGTTCGCTCGCGCCATGGAGTCTCCGGAATCAGTCGTTAGTGGATCAACTCGCCAAACAGCTTAACGAACGAATCAGTCGCCTCCGACTGAGCAAGCACTTCTGCTGGAGAAATCCCAAGCGTTTGAGCCAGAAGTCTGACATTGATCAATGCAACAATTTCAGCGGATTCAAGTTTGATATCAGCCCATCCGCTCTCGGGCGTGCTCCTGTACTGTTGGTATAGTGTAGTAATCTCACCAGCCGAACTCTGCTCGGGTATCGGCACATGGAGAACAGCCGCACTGACCCCGTAGCGTGCAACAAGTTCTGCCCAGCTCCGGCCCGAACGCCTTAGGGCCACCAACGCTTCTGCGGAAACGCCAGTCCTTTCCGCGATGAATAGGGCTACTGGAATCTCGTCTTCATCAAGTTCCCATTCATTCAGAATTGCAAGCTCAGTTGGAGGTAGAGTGAAAAACTCTCCCACTGCCCGGAAATATCCCTGGCGCACAACCTCCGATACTGGAGTTTGAGTCTGAGCGAGCGCTGGCACACAAATCACGCCTAAGAATGGCAGTGATAACAGCCAGGCACGATTCGTAGGTCCTACCTCAGAAAGTCTCATACAGCAAATCTTCTTGTCCTGGGCTCTCGGTGCCAGAGGGGACAGTCTGCGATAGTCTTTCCTATCCGCAGCGAGAACAATTCAATCATTAAGGCCGAATGTAACGAAACCGATCTGGCATGACTCTTGATACTAGATAAGAACAAGAACGGGTCATAGCACGCCAACGGTGAGGTCACCATGAAAAACGGCGGAAAGCAAAGTAACGACAAACAGGCCCGAGGCCCACGTACTACCTCAGTTATTACCGAACAACGGACAAATGTCGTGGACTCGGATGCACACGTGGTCTTTGACTTTACGGACCTCCATAAGCCAGCAGTCTCCGATCTTGCCTTAGTTCTCACTGCACGCCTACAAACACCTCCAAGTGAGAGCGTTTGGGCTCGGGAGATTCATCCGAGGACTGCAGAGATCCTTCGGGCACTGAGACTAGACCACATGTTCCCGTGTTACCCCGACCCCGACCATCTCGATTAATAATGGGCACCGTGACACCGTCCTAGTACGAGGACGACTAGTACAGGTCGCCTACTAGCGTCCTAAGACAATCTGACGGTAGCTCTCTGGATTCCACTCGGGAGGATTTAGAGCATTCCCGATATCAACACCAAGATAGAACATCAGCTTGGCAATCCTCGCTGCTTTATCGTGATCGATTCGGTCGGGCTCATCATCACGGCCATGGTAATCATCATGCGTGCCATTGAAGAAAAACAGAATGGGCACACCCTTTCTGGCAAAATTGTAGTGATCGGATCGGAAATAGAAACGCTCATCAGGCCACAGATCATCGATTGCCGTCATTCCAATCTCGGGGTGCTCGGAATTCACCCTCCTCAATGTTTCGCCTAGATCGGAGTGCTCCTTCCCTATAGCGACGATCGTGTCAGGCCAGTTCCTTCCAACCATATCTGCATTGAAATTGGCGACGTACTGCTCAATCGGGGCACTCGGATTTTCTGCATACCATTCACTACCCCAAAGCCCTTTTTCCTCGCCGCTCACAAGTAGAAAAACCATTGATCTCTTGGGAGCAACTGGCAGCGCTGCCATTGCCTCTGCCACAGAAACTATAGCTATCGTCCCTGAAGCATCGTCGTCAGCCCCGTTGAAGATCGTGTCTCCATTTGCGTCCGGTTCACCTATCCCGACATGGTCCATGTGAGCCGAAAAGACCACATACTCCTCAGCAAGGGCAGGATCACTGCCATTCAAGATGCCAACCACGTTAGGTGCTAGGATACCCTCGTCTCGGACCACCTGGTTAAGGGTAAGTTCAAGACCCTCTACAAAGCGCAGCTCTCCTCCGCCTTCGATATCACTATCCGAGCGCTCCTGAAGAGAACTAACATTGATTCCGTGAGGCTCTAAGATTTCTCTTAAGGCTGACATCCGTAACTGGAGAATCGGTGCGAAAGAACCTTCTGCTCTCCGCTCACCCCAAGCCTTACGTACGGTGGGGCGTAGTGCTCTCCTAGCACTCGCAGTCCAGGACTCATCACCACTAGAGTTGGTGACCATCACTGAGAGAGCTCCAGCAGTTATTAGGGCAGAGAGCCTTTGTCGCATACTTCGATCTACGCCATCTAAATCTGTAGGAGCGACCACGATCACGTGATTCCCTGCAAACGGTCTTGCTTCAGAGGTTTCGAGAGTACCGGACCCTGAGATCAGAATTAGTCCACCTTGAGCATTACCGGTTACGGTAGTTCCTGAGACGGGGATGAGATCCCGGCCAAATACCAACCGCGTACCTGGAGCGTTAAGGCCCGATGCCTCGCTATCGACTACAATGGAACGGAGTGGGTACCTCTGAATGAAGCTACCATCTCTGGCTCCGCCCCGGAGGCCTAGTTGTTCCAACTCTTTAGCGATCCAGGCCGCCGTCATTTCAAGGCCTGCACTCGGGGTATTTCGACCCCCCATAGAGTCATGGGCAATCACATTAATCCGCTGAGCGTACCCTGCTTCCGTAATCGTTGCAGCAGCTTGCTCGAGACCCGGCTGTTGGGCGGTGGCCACCACGGGAAGCGTAAGCGCGATCAGGATAGCTACTGACCTCTTTTTCATAACGGATTCCATCCCAGCAAGGTATATGGGCAACGAAGTCTGAAGGATAAAGTGATGGCACACCAGCCCTTAGGCTACACTCATACGAGTCACGCAACGTATGAGGAGCCCCCCCTGGCACAGATTGGTTATCGCAGCCTGATTTCTCGTCGCGGGAAGACCCGGATATGGATCAGTGCTTGGGGTGCTGCCGGTGCCTTCCGCAGGCCCTACACATCACCGATCGACCGCAGGTACTCCCGGTCCCATGCCGCGATTATGCTTTCCAACTCCGAGTAGGGGCCGGGCGTGTAGGCCTGGGACGAGATGCCTTGTTGGGACAGGGCGCTGACGTTCCAATCCTGTTGGTTAGTCATGCTCCAAAACTCGATCGCGCTGCTCGGGTCGAAGTCCGGGGCCGCCATTGCCGAGGGATGGAAGAGCCAGTCACAGATGACCCTCGATCGTTCCGGCGCCAATCGCTCGATCCGGTGGATGAGTACGTAGTCGGGAAGCAGGCTCAAAAGCATGTTCGGGTAGACCGTGTAGTACTGGACACAACTCAGCTCCTCGCCGCTTAGGTCTCCCAGTGAAGGTGCACATGTCTGTCCGCTCATGGTCATGCTCCCGCCCTCGATCGACATCCGCATGGGGCCACCGAGAAACGGTCCCTCCTCCAGGTCGTTCGACGAGTTCTTGAAGGATGTGAGCTTGTTCAGGATGGGATGGAGGCTCGGACAGTGATAACACTCTGAGTAGTTCTGGAAGATCAGCTTCCAGTTCGCGGGGATCTCGTAGCTGATGCTGTGAGCAATCTCCAGCTCGTCCATTGTCCATGAGCCGAACTTGTCGATGATAGGGGCAAAAGCCCGCTCGAAGGGCTCAGGATCTTCGGCGAGGTTGATGAATATACAGCCCTCCCAGACGGCCACGGCTACGGCCTTGAGTGGGTAGGCGTCCTGGCAAAACGATTCGACCTCGTCCATGAACGGCGCGCCGATGAGCGAGCCATCGAGCGCGTACGTCCAAGCGTGGTACCTGCACTGAATGGACTTGGATAGCCGACCTTCAGGCTCGGTGAGCAGCCGTGTCCCGCGATGCCGGCAGACGTTGTGATGCGCGTGGATCTCGTGGTCATCATCCTCGAGGACGATGATGCTCTCCGACTCGATCTCACGCAGGAAGTAGCTGCCGGGGCCATCGAGTATGCTCACGCGCCCAGCGTAGATCCATCGCTCGAAGAAGACCTTCCGGGTCTCAGCCTTATAGACATCTTTACCCGTGTAGTATCTGCGAGTGAGGGTCTTCGCTCCTTGGGCTGTGCGAGTCGACATGGCGTGTCCCTGAGCGTGTGGTTCCGCGCGGCAATCTGTTAAAATATTGGCCTTTTGGATGTCCGGAAAGCTCAGACACAGATGTCTTGCCCGTGGATTGGCCGCGGCCTAGACTGCGCGCCATGCTGAGGACCACTCCCTTCCACTCTCGTACCGCACCCCTGAGCGAGGCGCAGAATTGGCGGCGCTGGTCGGGGTATCTCGCGGCAAGTTCCTACGAGCTCCATCACGACCGCGAGTACTGGGCGATCCGCAACTCGGCTGCACTGATCGACGTCTCTCCCCTCTACAAGTACGGGATCGAGGGACCGGACGCTGAGCGATTCCTGGACCGCATCGTGACCCGGGATGTCACCAAATGCAGGCTGCACCAGGTGCTCTATACACCCTGGTGTGACACCGACGGCAAGGTGATGGACGACGGAACACTCGCTCGGCTCGCCTACGACTCCTTCCGGCTCACTTCGGCCGAGCCGAACCTGCGATGGCTGATGGATAACGCACTCGGGATGGACGTTTCGATTCGGGATATCACGGACGACCTGGCTGCGCTGGCCCTCCAGGGGCCGACCGCGCGACGGATCCTGCATCACGCCGCGGATGGGGTCGCAGACGACCTGGGCTTCTTCCGTCACACGACCGGTGAGATCGGGGGTGTGCCTGTCGAGATCACACGAACTGGGTATACCGGTGACCTCGGTTACGAGATCTGGACGGCGGGCGGCAACGCGGAGGCTCTCTGGGATGGGATCATGGAAGCCGGAGACACCCACCTGATTCTCCCTGCGGGCATGCTCGCTCTCGATATCGCGCGCGTCGAGGCCGGTCTGGTGCTGATCGGGGTCGACTATGTACCTGCGCATCGGGCCGTCATCGAGGACCGGAAGTCCTCCCCGTTCGAGTTGGGGCTGGGCTGGACGGTCAAGCTCGACAAGAAGTCGTTCGTGGGACGTGACGCTCTGATAGCTGAAAAGGAGCGTGGTCCCGAGTGGGAGCTCCGAGGGCTCGAGGTGAATTGGGATTCTCTCAAAGCTCTGTACGGCCTGGTAGGCCTTCCACCCCAACTTCCTTCCGAGGGCTGGCGCACGAGCGTGCCCGTCTACAGCGGGAATGCACAGATCGGGTACGCGACGAGCGGGTGCTGGTCTCCGCTTCTCAAGAAGTACATCGCCCTCGCGCATCTTCAGTCCAGATACGCCAGAATCGGGACCGACCTCAGTATGGAAGTCACGGTCGAGCACCACAGGAAGAAGACCAAGGTACAGGTGGTCGAGACTCCCTTCTTTAATCCGGATCGCAAGCGGAGTACCCCTGAGGTCCCGAGATGAGCGCGAGCCGATACGACGCAATCATCATCGGGGGCGGTCACAACGGGCTGGTAACCGCGGCCTATCTTGCCCGGGCGGGAAAGGAGGTCCTGGTCCTCGAAAAGCGGCACGTCCTCGGTGGCGCCGCAGTCACCGAGGAGATCAATCCTGGATTCAAGTACTCGGTCTGCTCCTACGTGGTGAGCCTGCTTCGGCCGGAGATCATCCGAGACCTCGAGCTGCCAAAACACGGACTTCAGATCCTGCCGCTCGAGAGCACCTTCACGCCACTCCCAAACGGCGACTACCTCGCGCGTTGGGCAGATCACGATCACACGCGGCGGGAGATCTACCGGCACTCTCCTCGGGATGCAGACGCGTACGACGACTTTGGTAAGCTGATGTATCAACTCGCGGTAGCGGTAAAGCCGATTCTGGCTATGGTGCCGCCCGATCCGACCTCGATGAGCCCCAAGGATCTCATGGGATTCCTTAAGCTCGGAAAACACTTCCACAACCTCGGCCACGAGCAGTTCCATGCGCTGTACAAGCTTATGACCATGAGCTCGGCGGACTATCTGGGGGAGTGGTTCGAGACGGAGGCGCTGAAGGCGACGATGTCGGCAAGTGGAATCATCGGAACCTTCCTCGGTCCGCGGTCTCCAGGAACTGCCTACGTACTCCTGCACCACTACCTGGGCGAGATCGACGGGGCGATGCGCGCATGGGGCTTTGCCAAAGGTGGGACAGGTTCAATCAGTGAGGCCATCGCTAGTGCCGCCCGGTCGCACGGCGCCGAGATCCAGACCGGGGCCGGAGTCGTTCAGGTTATTGTGAAGAACGGCAAGGCGACCGGTATCGTCCTCGATGATGGCAGGGAGTACACCGCTTCCATCGTAGTCTCCGCGCTCGATCCGAAGCGCACCTTCCTCGAGCTTGTCGATGAGGAGGATCTGCCGAGGGACTTCGTTAGTGACATCAAGCGCTTCAAGATTCGCGGCTCCTCCGGCAAGGTGAACCTGTCGCTCAGCGAGCTTCCGGACTTCACGTGCAAGCCCGGCGTGAACCAGCTGCACAAGGGCGCGATTTCAATCAGCCCCAGTATCGACTACCTGGAACGCGCATACGACGAGGCCAAGTACGGTGGCTTCTCGAGTCGTCCGTATATGGACATCATCATCCCGTCGATGATCGACCCAGGCATGGCCCCGCCGGGCAAACACGTCATGTCGATTTTTGTACAGTACGCGCCGTCGGATCTGCTCGGCGGTTGGGACGAGACTAAGCGAGAAGTGTTCGGAGATGCCGTCATCGACACCCTCGCCCAATACGCCCCGAACCTCCCGGGCGCGATTCTGCATAGGCAGGTGTTGACGCCCTGGGACATCGATCGTGAGATGGGACTCACCAGTGGCAACATCTTCCACGGAGAGCTCACGCTCCATCAGCTCTTCTGCATGAGGCCAGCCGTCGGGTACGCGGACTACACCACCCCACTGCGCAACTACTATCAGGCTGGCTCGGGGACCCACCCCGCCGGCGGCATCACGGGTGCATCCGGGCGCTTGGCCGCGCTCCGGATCCTGGCGGATGCACCTCGATGAGCGTCTTCTACGACACCATCGTCATCGGGGCGGGGCACAATGGTCTCGTCGCGGCGGCATACCTCGCGAGGGCCGGTCACAAGGTGCTCGTGCTGGAGCGGCGTGACACAGTCGGAGGGGCCGCCGCCACCGAGGAGGTATTCCCAGGCTTCAGGGTCGACACTGGTGCGCACCGGACGGGCGGACTCAGTTACCGGATAGTGAACGATCTGCGGCTTGCTCACCACGGCCTCGAACTGCTCGATGCTGACCCCACTGTGTTCGTTCCCGTCGTCGGAGGAACGCCGCTCACGCTCTGGCGCGACCCTCGCAAGACCGCGGACGCGATCCGTGAAATTTCGAGTGCAGACGCCGACGCTTGGATCCCATTCACCGAGTTGATCGGTAGGGCTGCCGACTTCCTCGAAGCAGCATGGACAACGACCCCGCCTGACGTGACCGGCAACGACATCAGGGACTTGATCGCTTCGGCCAAGCTCGGGGCGAAACTTCGGCGGCTCGGTAAGAAGGACATGGTCGAGGTCATGCGGATTCTACCGATGTCCATCTACGAGTTCCTCGGGGACTGGTTCGAAAGTGACCCCGTGAGAGGGGCGCTTGCCGCGTCCGCGGTGACTGGCCTATGCCAGGGACCGATGGCGGGGGGGACGGTCTACACACTACTTCACCACCACGTTGGTGCCGGCGCGGGCGTTATTCGTCCGACGCGGCGTGTGCGAGGTGGAATCGGGCGGCTCAGTGACGCGCTAGTGGCCGACTGCGAAGCGTCTGGGTCGGAGATCCGGACCGGCACAGCCGTCGAGCGCATCGTCGTTGAGGGTGGGCACGCCGTTGGCGTCGTCGTCGATAGAGGGGAGATCCGTGCTGAGCGAGTCGTCTCGAGCGTCGATCCGCGTAGGACGTTCTTCGATCTTATGGAACCCAGTGAAATGGAGCCGGAATTCGCGCGGAAGATGAGCAACATCCGCTACAAAGGTGTGTGCGCGAAGGTGCATCTCGCGCTGAGCGGGCTGCCCGACTTCACATGCCAGCCTGGAGTGGGGGACCACCTAAACGGCGTCATCTCCATCAGCCCCAGCCTCGAGTACGTGGAGCGCGCGTTCGATGCGGCCAAATACGGCCAACCGTCTCGTCAGCCCTATCTGGAGGTCTCCATCCCTTCGCGCACCGACCCCGGTATCGCTCCCGACGGGAAGCACCTCATGTCCATCGTCCTCCAGTACGCGCCCTACACACTTCGAGAGGGCACCTGGGATGACGCAGCCCGCGCCAAGCTGAGTGCCCTCGCTGTCGCTACACTTGCGGAGTACGCCCCCAACCTGAGCTCACTGGTCGAGGCTAGCCATGTGATGACACCGCTCGACCTAGAGCAGCAATTCGGGTTGTCCGAAGGCAATATCTACCACGGCGAGATGACGCTCGACCAACTGCTCTTCATGCGGCCAGTGCCGGGTGCCTCACGCTACCGGACTCCGATTCCTGGCCTCTACCAGTGCGGAGCGGGGACACACCCTGGAGGTGGCGTCACCGGGGTACCTGGGTTCAATGCGGCTCGGGAGATTCTCAGGGACTGACGTCTTTAATGGGGTTAAGGAGATCTGACACTGGAGCTACATCAAAGATAAGGATCGGCGACTAACGAACTTCCGGACTCTCCCTAAGTATCGGAAGCCTACCACCTTCGATTTCGTCATCGAGAATCGCCCAAGAAACGAATCCGTCGTCAGAGCGAGGTTCCAGTAAGGTGAACGCAAGCCGACCCAGGGGTTGATCAACCGATACATAGGCTGTTCCAACTGGGAGTATCTCAGTTGTCGAAACCCATTCGCCCCAAACCGTGCGCTCGTTGCGCCCCTGGAATGCGTTCGAGTTAGTCCGGGTTGAATCGATTTGGAAGCGCTGGACTAGACGTTCACGCTCTGTCGTATAGCGAAGGACTGTGATCCCGTGTGCTTCCAGCCTTTCAATCGCCACCTCACCCTCTGGAAGCACGTAATACGCTTCAGGTGCGGTCTCAATTTCTGACGGACGGAAGGTCCCGTACTCGTACATTTGTGTCGGGATAGATATGTCACGGCGTAGAAGCATGATCTCACCCGTGTTCGGATGCCGAACCTCGTCTACTTCACCCATAAGGATCATCACCTCGGTTTCCGATTGATTGAAATCAGCTCGCGTAGCGAGTTCAGTCCCAACCACGGATTCGAGGTCTGCTGTCTCCACAATCTCACGGATTTCTGCAGCGTTTTGCTCAGCATAATCCAGGATTTCCTCGACGAACCAGAGGGACCCAAGAACCCGATCTTCAAAACTCGCATACGCGTAGGCTTCGCTTAGAATCGCCACACGATTCCTCAGCCCCATATAGTTGTTATTAAATCGAGGGCGATGATCGAACGTCCGCCATCCTGAACCACCACCTCGACCTCCAACATTACCGTAGTAGTAGTAATCCCAACCGTGTTTTTCCTTGATCAGTCGTGTGACTTCAGGCAGCCAGCGGCGCCTGAGAAGACCGTCTATCGCTGTAGGAGTATTCGGATGGAGTGGCGGTGCATATGTGAGATGATAGGCGTGGCGGGTTCCATTTGTAGTATGGAGATCTACCGCAACATGGGGGTCATATTCAGTCATGAGGCGAACCAACGAGCGGGCCTCTGGCGAATCGAGTTTGGTATGGTCTCGGTTAAGATCGAGTCCCTGAGCGTTGGGACGCTGCCCCATCCCACCGATAGGGCC
>Ga0066381_10000077_pt1 | contig 16002 bp, 16 predicted proteins | sample Knorr_S23_td_AAI_FD_70949 | JGI IMG/M metagenome (GOLD analysis project Ga0066381, IMG submission 70949) | Marine microbial communities from Southern Atlantic Ocean transect - Knorr_S23_td_AAIW_ad_876m_LV_B | ecosystem: Environmental > Aquatic > Marine > Oceanic | place: Southern Atlantic ocean... | reverse complement strand
AGCGTACAGAAATTACGTAACGTGGATCAAGCTCTTGAACGAAGAACGCAGCCGTAGGAGTACGTCCGTACTTACGCTGTCCTTCACCCGTTAGATTGATCGCATCCAAAGATACGGTAACACCAGAATTGAACTCGTAGCTTACGTTCAAATCCAGCTGTTCAACAGACCCAATGTACTCTGGGTTACGAGTACTACCTACCGAACGGTTGACCTGATTCAAGAAGTCATCACGCCAGTTGTAGGCCAAACGAACAGACAGACCATCTTTTTCGTAAATACCCACAAGGTTCAGCGTGTCACTCAAACCAGGCAGTGCAAACTGGTCTTGATCAGGATCAGATCCATTATCATAACCAATATCACCTTCTACCATTGTGTAGTTAAACTGGTAACCAAAGCCTGTCTCACCAAAGAAGTGCTGAGATGCAATCTCAAAACCATAGATTTCAGCATCCTGTGAGTTGGTCGGACTTCTCACCGCGAACTGGATGAACGGATCTGTTCCAACAGATGTTACATCGTAAGCGCTAAATATAGCATCATGAAATTCCTGCTCAGTACCATAGTTAGCTGCTGCTGCCGCATACATTTCAGCACCTGTTGCTCCAGCAAAATCGTCAGAATTTTGCAGAATTGCCGTCATAGAGAAAAGCCTGTCTTCGCTTTCTCCAAGATCTAGACCACCCAACTGAGTAACTGCCTGAGATAAGAAAGTACTATTTGATGCTGTCGCATCTTTTAAACCAAACAACGCCTGATCAGACTGCTGAATACCTACAAAGTTGGATACATTCTTTTGGAAGTAACCAACAGAGAAGTAATTAGCTTCACCGTAGTAGTACTCAACCGATAGATCGAAGTTATTGGACTCCAAAGGATCCAACGCAACGTTACCTTGACTAGCAGAAGGCTTATCACCCAAGTGTGTGATACGGCTAGGTGCTTCTACTGACGTCGCAGTGTACATATCGCTGTAGGTTGGACGCGCAAGCGTCTTACTGAATGACGCACGAGCTTTCAAGCTATCGGTAATATCAACCGAAACGTCCAGGCTAGGCAATAATGCACTGTAGGTGTAATCTTCTGCTAAGCTTTCAACACCAGTACCCAGTTTGAATGAGAAGTCGTTGTTTGACTCCCAAACGAAGGCGCTAGGCACTGACTGCTGTGAAGTTGAAGTTACTTCAGTCTCTTCCCAACGAACACCAGCAACGACATCAAATGGCATGCCACCGACTTCACCGTCCATCTTAACTTGACCATAGATAGACACAGTGTCTTCTTCAACCAGATTATCAGCAGCGCTGTTGATATCCATAGCATTCGCGTCATAGCCGTAAAGAGGAGCAAGAGCATTGAGCAATGTCAATGGATCAGTCTGCCAAGAAACAGAGCCTAAAGCGATAGGAGTAGTTTCTCCATCTGGCTGCGTAACACCCGCAACACCAGTTCCCTGATAATCAAATTCGCCCAGTGTATTAACCTGCTGGATAAGACCCTCTGGAATATCACCAGGAGCATCAACACCCCAACCACCCAGCGGATTAGAACCACCAACGCGAGTCTGTTGCATCTCTGCGCTCGTAAGGCCCATACCAAAGTCTACCTGGACGTTATCTGAGGCAGAAAAAGTACCGTCAAAAGAGAACTGATCAAGTTTGGAAACTTGGTCAGAATTAGTGAACTGAGTAACCTGTGATCCAACATCAGGTGCATCAAAGATGCCGTTTGCATTACCCTTAGACGAATCATCAATAGAGGCAATACCCTGTGGGATTTCTTGACCGAAATCAACCGCCTGCCAGCCAGCAGTAGCACCGGCTACGTTCATACGCAGTACGTTGTTTCCTTGAGGGCCATTTCCGCCACTCTCGGCTTCAGAGAAGGCAGCGTCAAAACGCAAGTTAAGCTTATCACTTACATTCCAATCAAGGTTTAAACCAACAGACTCCAAAGTATCTTTGGTGCCCATAACAAGGTTCTGGAAGAAGAAGTCCTTACCACCAGATACATCTTCAGCAAAGATAACAGGTGCCGCTACAACTGGGTTTCCATCGTACTCCACATAATCAACAGTACCGTTAAACCACAGTCCGTCGATCAGTGAAGTAGAGTTCTGAACATTCTCAGCATAAGCAACATCAGCAGTGAAAGTCATCTCATCATTAGGCGCAAACTGAACAGTTAACAAACCATTGGTACGCTCACGCTCATCTTGGTTAAAACCAAGACCAAGGTTAGTAGGACGATATACTAACTGACCATCATTAGGCGCGTTGACGATAGTAGCGCCATCAACGATGCCTAGGTTCGTTAGGTTATCTGGATTGGTGCTATCCCAAGTACGCAAACCAAATTCCTCAACACTTGCATGACGGCTACCTGAATCACGCTCCTGGAAGCTACCAAATACAGACACACCCAAAGTAGCATCATCATTGGTCCAGCTGTACAAGCCACTGACTTCAGGAGTGACATCATCACCGCTAGTGTCTTTCACGGCTTTAACACCGATGCTTGCTTGAGTACCTGCTGACTCCAACGGTCTAACCGTTTCAATATTTATTGTCGCACCGATACCACCTGTAGCAACTGCCGCACGGCCCGTTTTATAGACCTGCAGACCACGTACACCTTCAGATGCTAGGTTTGAGAAATCAAATGAACGGCTAGTACCAGACGCGCCTTGATCCAATGGGTTACCAGTGATGGTACCAACATTAGCAGAAGGCATTTGACGGCCGTTAAGTGTTACCAGGTTAAAGCCACCGCCGAAACCACGAACCGTTACTTCAGACCCTTCACCGTTAACTCGGTTAATCGATACACCTGAAATACGCTGAAGCGATTCAGCTAGGTTAGTATCTGGGAATTTACCCATATCTTCCGCAGAAATGGCATCAACAACACCAGAGGCGTCGCGTTTTGTATCCATTGCTCTCTCAAGGCTACCGCGAATACCGGTAACAACAACCTCTTCGATTGATTCTGTTTGAGCCATAGCCTGCCCTGCTACTAGTGTTCCAGCAGCAGCAAGAATAGCAGTAGAAAGTTTTGTTTTTCTAAACATATTAGTACCCCGTAAGTAAAAAATTATAAGAGTTTTTTTAAAGTGCTTTTTTTTGCACTAATATAGGACGAAATAACGGGTGGTATCCGCCCCCCCCCTTCAGAGAAATATTTTTGGAAATAATTAAGTTGGATTCAGAGGCACTAGTATATCTGGGTTAATTTATAGTGGCCGATACCTCCACAGGAGATACAATTGAATTGGTTACGGGAAGCACATTGAAGTTTTTCTCAAAGAATGGTCTCAGTTAAGAATTGACCCAAATACTGAAAACTATTTTGGTCTTAGAGCGATTATAAGTATTGGCAAACAGCGTTCTACTACTTAGCTTATAGGGGAAAAGCCGACAGAGGCAAAGTGACTAAAGGCCTAACCTTCAACTATCGAAGCCAGTCGCTGTTGAACAATAGCGGTCGCCTCATCAACAATATCCTTCACCATATCCTTACAGCTGGGGATTTCGTTGATCAAACCGCCACACATACCAAATGTCAGCATACCCGCATTCAAATGGGAAGTTGCAAAATATACCTGCTCCGTACCAACCATGCCAATGTCAATAACATCGCTACCCGCATCACGAATACCCTCGCTGAGCGCTGTTTTAAGCGACTCACTCGTCAATCGAATATCACCGCCGAGTACTACATTTTTCGGCTTGAGAAATTCAGCGTAAGCCCGGCCAATACGATAGGCCACGGCCTCATCTAGCTCTGTGCCGAGCTGTCCGCGAAGATCTTGCGAAACATTATCTAGGAAAATCATCTCAAGAAGCATGGAGTTTTCGATAGATGTAGCCAGTGCAGGGAGCTATTTGGTCAAATATCGTGTAGCAAGTTTAGGTGGCAGCCATGGATTTGAGACATTGATTGATGGCATTCAAATTGATTCTCAAAGTATTACTAATACCGGTGGCTGACAGTCCTGGGTTACAAATTCAGCAACAGTCAATTTGAAAGCAAGACCACAGGCGTTGAGGTTGAATGCGGTTGATGAGGCTTGGAACCTAAATTGGATAAAATTTAGTATTCAATAAATCTCGACCAAGCCTAGTAGAAAAATAAGTGGTCAAGGTTCACCGACCACCTATTTTCTCTAGGAAGATCTGCTAGCGGGAGATTGTGTAGCCCGTCTGTTCCAAAACAAATCGATCTTCGGATAATTTACCCACTCCTTGCACTTTTCCCTCTTCATTGAAGACGAAACGAGTCACAACGTGTTGTTCGAAAGGTAAATCAACAATCGTATCAACGTCCTTCCCAGTGGACCAAACATAAACGATGTTATCTTTACTTAAAACTTCGTTAATCGTGAGGTCAAAAGCCCAGTCATCTGCATCGCCAGACTCAAGACCTGCCATAAGCTCAGCTTTACCGTAATTATTACTAATAATTCCACGAGCTACTTCGATTTTTTTCCTTTTGCCATCTCGTTTAATAGTTGCCTTTACAGCTTCACCTGGTTTACCACGGAATGACAATTTATCCATGGTTGCTTTCCTAACTCTCACTCCTGCGACAACAACAAATTCGTCACCAGATTGCAGAACTTCAGATGCGGGACTGCCGGGAATTACTCGATCAACAATCATTCTAGCTTCGTCATTTGGATTAAAAATAAATCCGAACCCTACATAACGATCGCCAAAAACTTGTCCATCATCAGCAAAATTATCAGTCACATAGGTGATGGTTGCTTCTTTACCTGTCGCCTGAGCTTTTAGCCAATTGACAGCCACCGTTTCATTGGAGGATTCATCTACTTCATGGTGAGCAGCTAAGGACGCGTTGCAAATCAGCAAAGCCGCAAATGTAGAAACTACTAATTTAATATTCATTAGAAAAGTCCTTTATAATTAGTGTGTACAGTATTCGGTTTTATAAAAACGCTATAAAAAGAATGACTGCCAACTAATACTACTCAGCAATGTATAGTAAAGCAATGAAATAGCGTTGATCCCCCTGAACAATAAAAGACTCAAACGAATCAGAATTTTGATACTTGCTTAAGATCTCAGTTTTAATAAAAATTAAGACACCTTTCTTATTTTCCTGACTTCAACGCGCCCGCATTTTTCATTCGCCAAAGCAAAAGATCGAACCTGTCTTGCTAACAGCAACTGTTATGCCACTTCAACCCCTGATTCCGACTGCGGATCGCCGGCAATGCGAGTATGGATCATTAAACGGGGTTCTGACCGATCAAATGTTCCTGCTTTGTGCAGCATGCACCGGTTGTCCCAAATCAGCAGGTCACCAACGTTCCAGCGATGGAAATAAACTCGTGGTTTCTGGCAGGAAAATTCTATCAGGTCGATGAGCAACTTTTCGGACTCAGCTTCGGATAAACCTGGAATGCCATACGCATGCCGTCCGACGAAGAGAGACTTTTTCCCTGTTTCAGGATGGACTTTTACCAGGGGGCGCAAGGGAATCTGATGACTGTTTAGCCCACTTATTACCCCTTCCAGTTGGCCTGCTTTAGCTTCGTGACCCACTTTGTTTTGCGAGTGATAAAGTGAATGGTAAGCAGATAGCCCTTCTATTTGTTCTTTTATAGTTTCATCCAAGGACTCGTAGGCCGCGCGCATATCTGTAAATCCTGTCCTCCCTCCGTCGACGGGAATCACATGGGCGCTCAGCACAGACGCCTTCGCTGACACAGGCATATAAGAGCTGTCAGTATGCCATCCTTCGTTGCCATTCAAAATGAGACTCATATCGTCATTTTCGTCTATCACGCCGCCATCTTGCCTCATGTTAGTAAGGGGGACTGACTTGAGGCCTTCAATGCTAGTGAGTTCTTCTATCTCGCCGAAGCGCGCCGCAAATACCGCTTGCTCATCGATGCTGAGATGTTGTTTCGGGAAAATGAGCAATCCATATTTATTAAATGCTCTGTTGAGGGATTGCCAGGTTTCACTGCTCAGCTTTTTTAAATCCACGTGGCTAACCACAGCGCCAAAGGTAGCATCTAGGGGAGTGAAAACGGGGTCCATATAAATCTCCTTGTATACAAATTAAAAGTAGACTGCCCTTACCCTCAGACAGTACCAACCGGCAAGTCGGGGTGCGTGACACGATCGGAATATCTCAGTAAATCTGTGCTGTAGGCTTCTTGAATTTTGTGAAGTAAGCGCTTATGGAAGGCTGGCATGAAATAGACCGTCAGTGCATTTGATTGGTACGGCACTGTGAGCCATCCCGACATCCTGTAACTGATCAAAAAGGATGCCTGCTAGAAGAGCGTCAAAAGTCATATACCCACCGTCCGTTACAAATGGCGTTTTCATTTTGGCCGTTATTTTTAATTTTTCCATAGTAGCTACTCAGTCAGTTGTTCAGCAAAAAACTGGACTGAACTATACTGAATAGATTTCTCTAATTTTGCAAGTGCGGCTATGATCCGCATCATATCTCTATACATCCAGACCCGGGGACGGTCTGCCCGGATGCCCCTATAACAACTATAGGGGGCGGGAGAGCGAGTGTGTCTGACCAAGTGAAACTTTTGAATGAATTAGAGCAGCACTCGGGTGGTCCATTAGCATCTGTTCGTTTATCTCCTCGCGGCCCGCAGACAACCGCACATAGGATTTAGGCATCATCAGTCGAGCAACGGCAATGGTGCGAATAAATTCAAAGGGGTCTAAATCCTCTTTATTGGCCATAATCGACGGCTGACGGTATTTAATTAGGGCGAGCGCCACATGTTAACCATATCTTAAAAATTAGGTTGACAGCGTTCTGTGAGGCTCTATTATATGCGGCCTATCCATTGATTTATCGGAGTTTGGCCATGTCATCTCAAGAAGGCTCTGTGGTTCGCCACGATTGGACCCGTGAACATGTCCTCGCCCTGTTTAATCAGCCTGAACTTAATCCACATTAAACAGGTACAAAGTATTGAACATGAATGATGTGAAAACAGCTGACTGGCCAGGATTTGATAAAGAACATATCTGGCACCCCTACACATCAATGGACAAACCCCTAAAGGTTTATCCGGTTATTTCTGCAAATGGAGTCAGAATCAGACTTGTAGATGGTCAGGAATTAATTGATGGAATGTCATCCTGGTGGGCTGCGATACATGGTTATAACCATCCCGTGCTGAATGAAGCCATCCGGGAACAGCTTGATAAAATGTCCCATATCATGTTTGGAGGTCTGGCTCATCAGCCAGCCGCAGATTTGGCGAAATCTTTGATTGAGTTGACCCCCGCTGGACTTGATAAGGTGTTTTTTAGTGATTCTGGTTCAGTAGCAGTCGATGTTGCAGTAAAAATGACTTATCAATATTGGCTCGCTAAAGGCAAACCTGAAAAGTCGATGCTAATCACAATTAAATCTGGTTATCACGGCGACACCATTGGCTCCATGGCCTTATGTGATCCTGTTACAGGTATGCACAGCAGTTTTAAAAATATCATTCAACAACATTTGTTTGTTGAGGCACCGAGTTGCGGTTTTTATGATGAATGGGATGAATCATCGATAGATGAATTATCAGAAAAGCTCAAACAACGTCACCATGAAATAGGTGCAATGATCCTCGAGCCCGTGGTTCAGGGAGCAGGAGGGATGCGCTTTTATTCGCCACATTACCTGAAACGTTGTCGTGAACTATGTGATCAATATGAAGTCTTGCTGATTGCTGATGAAATTGCCACAGGATTTGCCCGAACCGGAAAACTGTTTGCCTGTGAACATGCTGATATAACACCCGATATCATGTGTCTTGGCAAGGCACTGACAGGTGGCTATATGACACTTGCCGCAACGCTTACTACATCCGAAGTCAGTACAGTTATCTCAGCAGGCAAACCTGGTGTTTTCATGCATGGACCAACCTTTATGGCCAATCCTCTTGCCTGTGCAGTATCCAATGCAAGTATTAAGCTTCTATTATCATCAGAGTGGCAAATAAACATTCAGCGGTTAGAAAAGCAACTTACCAAAGGATTATCTCCCTGTAATGAATTCAATGCAGTTGCCGATGTACGTGTTTTGGGTGCTATAGGTGTAGTTGAAATGAAGCAAGCTGTAAATATGGAAACAATTCAGCAACAATTTGTGAACAAAGGCATCTGGGTACGCCCTTTTGGCAAACTAATTTACCTCATGCCATCATTTATCATAAACGATGAAGATCTAGATTATTTGACAAGATCGGTAGTTGAAGTTATTGCTGGAGTATAATGTTGTCAAAAGAAAATAAGACCCAATTTATCCAGAACATGCTGGAAAAGCGCAAATCTGAAGATCGATTTCGAACGCTAAAGTCTGTAAAACCAATCTCGGCTGTGGAAGTGATTATGAATGGTCACAAGCTTGTTAATTTCAGCTCCAATGATTATCTTGGATTGTCCAAACATCCGTATGTTAAACAACGCTCAATCGACTGGATTGAGCGTTATGGGAATGGTGCAACTGCCTCTCGTTTGATATGTGGTAATGTTGATGGATTAGAACAAATTGAAGAAAAACTGGCTGCACTTAAATCATCTGAAACTGCCTTGATACTTAATTCCGGTTTTCAAACCAATATCACGTTGATCCCTGCCCTGGCGGATAGAAATACCCTGATATTGTCTGATGAGTTAAACCATAACAGCATCGTTCAGGGATGTACTCTAGCTCGCTGCGATAAACTTATCTTTCGTCACAACGACACAACTCACTTAAAACAATTGCTTAAGGATAACCAGGATAAGGGGTATTCAAGGATACTGATTATTACAGAAACAATATTCAGTATGGATGGTGATTGCTGTGATCTGGAGGCTCTGCGGGAGTTATCCCAGCAGTTTAATGCCATATTAATTGTGGATGAAGCACACGCTACAGGTGTAACAGGGCCCAATGGGATGGGCCTGGCAAATGGGGAGATGGCTGAAATTGTAGTAGGAACTTTTGGCAAGGCTTGCGGTTCATTTGGCTCGTATATTGCCTGTGATCAATCGACAAGAGATTATTTGATTAACTACTGTAGCGGACTGATTTTTAGCACGGCTCTGCCTCCATCCGTCCTAGGGGCAATTGATGCTGCCCTTGATATAGTTCCGAAAATGCAATCTGAGCGTAAGCTACTACATGAGAAAGCTACTTTTCTAAGAAGCTCATTAAAAAAACTTGGATATAAGACGGGTCAATCCACGAGCCAAATTATCCCCGTTATCATCGGAGATAATGTTAAAACCTTAAAACTAGCAACCAAGCTCGAACAAAATAATGTATTAGCCACAGCAATCCGACCTCCTACGGTTCCCAAGGGAACAGCAAGAATTAGAATAGCTCTATCCAGTGAACATTCCTGGGAGCAGATAGATCATCTACTAAAATTATTTAAAGAGTATGCCGATGCAAACTAACCTTCCCAAAAGGATTTTTGTCACTGGAACGGGAACCGATGTGGGCAAGACAGTAATTTCATCCATTCTGGTATCGGGTTTGGCTGCGAAGTATTGGAAGCCCATTCAGTGTGGATTGGAAGAACCCACCGATAGTCAATGGATTCAAAAAACATCTGAACTCGATAGGTCACATTTTATTGCTGAAACTTATCGTTTACCGCTTCCTTTATCGCCCCACGCCGCTGCGGCTGCTGAAAATATATCTATCAAGCTTGATGATTTTCTGCTTCCTGAAATTTCTTATGAAGAATATCTCATTATTGAGGGCGCTGGTGGGATTATGGTTCCGATTAATGAGGATCAGATGATCCTTGACCTGATGGTCAAACTGAAAATACCCGTGCTATTAGTAAGTTCAAATGTTCTGGGTACGATAAACCATACATTGCTTTCTCTTGAGCAATTGAAAAGAAGTGGTGTTGATGTGTTAGGTGTCATTTTGAATGGAGACATTAACACAATTAACCGCAAGGCCATTGAAAAATATGGTGATACAACTGTATTGGCCGAAATACCCATGATTGAGCAGATTAACTCAACAATATTAAAAGAACTTTTTTTAAAACATTTTTGACAACATTTATCTTTTTATAAGCGAATAGAACTTCTCTTTCAGCCCCTTTTTTATAGGCATCAAAACCTTCTTAGTTTCCGGAGTGTCGGTAACAGTGGCAATCTCCCTCGATCTAGTGGCAACCTCGATAGCCATACAAAGGCCCTCAGCAAAGAGTGTTAGCTAGATTCGTCTACACTAATAACTAAAGAGCATCGTCTTCCTGTTACTGGCTATCCTTCACGGCCTGATACTCTTCAGGTTTAATACCCAGTCGCCCAAGCAACTGCATATCAGTGTTTGCTTTCGGATTGGCTGTAGTGAGCAATTTTTCACAGTAGAAAATCGAGTTGGCGCCAGCCATAAATGCCATTGCCTGCATCTGTTCGTTCATCTCCTCGCGGCCCGCAGACAGCCGCACATAGGATTTAGGCATCATCAGTCGAGCAACGGCAATGGTGCGAATAAATTCAAAGGGGTCTAAATCCTCTTCATTGGCCATTGGTGTTCCTGCCACCCTCACCAGCATATTAATCGGTACAGATTCAGGGTGCACCGGCAAATTGGCTAATTCCATCAACAAGCCCGCACGATCTTTCTGCTCTTCGCCCATGCCGACAATACCGCCAGCACAGACCTTCATTCCCGAGTTACGCACATTGGCTAACGTATTGAGACGATCTTGATAGGTTCGGGTGGTGATCACCTCACCGTAAAATTCTTTGGAGGTATCCAGATTGTGGTTGTAATAGTCCAAGCCGGCGTCCGCCAACTTCTCGGACTGACCCTCACTCAGCATACCCAGAGTCATGCAAGTCTCCAGACCCAGCGCTTTTACTTCGCGAATCATCTCGGCAACTGCGGGGATATCTCGGTCATGAGGCGAACGCCAAGCGGCGCCCATACAAAAACGACTGGAGCCACTGGCTTTAGCGATCTTAGCCGCCTCTATCACCTGCTCAACTTTCAACAATTTCTCTTTTTCCAAACCAGTGTCATAGCGCGCACTCTGAGGACAGTATTTACAGTCCTCTGGGCAAGCGCCGGTCTTAATGGACAACAGAGTACTGAGTTGCACCTGATTCGGATCAAAGTACCTGCGATGAGTCACTTGCGCGTCAAATAGCAAATCATTAAAAGGCTGATTAAACAGGGCGAGGACATGTTCACGGGTCCAATCGTGGCGAACCACAGAGCCTTCTTGAGATGACATGGCCAAACTCCGATAAATCAATGGATAGGCCGCAAATAATAGAGCCTCACAGAACGATGTCAACCTAATTTTAAATATATGGTTAACATGTGGCGCTCGCCCTAATTAAATACCGTCAGCTTTCTTTAAAAGAATAAGCTAGTATAAAGAAGCCCCGAACCAAAATCCGGCGCAGGCGTTGGTATCGACTATTGCTTCGGTAAAGGAGGTCAACACGTTTTTTCGTTTGCATAAGCCATCGCTGATCACCAAACTGCGCGAAGATTTTCCAGATTTACCTGGACAACCAGATTCGAAAATTGTGCTTCTAAAATTGCGTGAAATGCGCAATAGCTTGCCTTTTTCCCAACTGATAATAACCAGTGCATAAAATTTCATTTAATCAACGGTGATCTAGGGTAAGTATCAGATCATTAATTTTAAAAGGAGATAAGCATGACAACAAATCCTTCCAGTACGTATTTGAAAATTAAGAATAGTCATCCGAATTTTATAGAAACTGTTGAAGCCTTGGGTACAGCTGTTAAAGCATTCGGTCCTATCGATGAAAAAACAGCACAGTTAATTCAGCTTGCTGGCGCTGCCGCCATACGTTCTGAAGGCGCTGTGCACAGTCATGCTAAAAGGGCGATAGATGTGGGTGTAGATCAGGAAGCGATTTATCACACACTCATTCTACTGACGAGTACGATCGGATTCCCCAATGTTGCTGCTGCTATGTGTTGGGTCGATGATATTATCGATGGAAATTAAGCTCCGATAGTTAGGGATAATATAGCATCAATTATGAAATACATGCAGGAGATGCCGTCTTGAATTCTTTCCTGAGCGATAATTAAGCATAGGCTCAATCGCTAAGGTTGAGCTGCTCTGATCATGATGTCTCATCAACGCAGCATGGCATCTAGTTGATCAACTATTTCAGCCCAATCAGCATCTTCATCTATCATTTGTTTGAAAAACGACGCCTGTGAACCTGTCCAGAAATCTGCTTTGTATAACTCCACACTACTTGGTAACGGTCCATTTCTATTGATAAAATCCTCAATTGCTGCATCTGTACTCTCTAGTCCCAATTGATCAAATAACGAAGCTATAGTATGAAACGGTGTTTCCATTATTTCCTCTCTTTATCGAGGTATTGCGTTTAATCGAAAAGCAATGATTGATGAACTCGCTCTGTTTCTTTATGGGTACCATCACACATGGGTTGAGATTCTGTAAGTTTGCAACCGCAGAAAAAAACCTTTTGTGATTCTGTTGCTTCATATTTTACTGGTGTGAAGTTAGTATCTTTATGAGAACCATCACAAAATGGTTGTATTTTGCTTTGGCCACAGGCACACCAAAAGTATGTTTTACCCGATTCAACTTCTACTGGATAAGGTGTATCAGATGCTCGTGCAGGTTTACTCATCATCATGCTTCCTTTGTTAGTTAGCCTTATCCTTGAGAACATAATGCCCATGCTCAAAACTGTTAAAGAAGTGATCTATCATGGAGTGTTTGATAGGGTCTTCGCAATTGTCGGGCTCTAGATTTTGTTCTGCTACATAGGTAATTTGTTCATTGTCATGAACTAAAACATGATACCAAGGTTTGTTTTTAGGTGGTCTTGATTTAGCGACAAATTCGTACCACTCTTCGGTAGATTGAAACTTCTGATCAACATCTACAATTACCCCTCGATAGCCAAATAATTTGTGATGGATAAGCGCTCCAATAGATAACTTGGCTCTATTTATATTGGTTACTGTCCCCAATTTAACACCTCGTAATCAAGTACCATGATCCTTTAGCAACTGCGTTATGTGGTCGGTTCATATACCCATTTAAAAAAGAAACTAATTGTGGCCGATGGTTCTATTTGTCAAATTGCGCAATGTAGTTAACATTAGTGCCCCCCTAAGGCGCTTCTTCAACATAGTCTAGGCCAAGCATTAGGAACCACTCTGACCTTTGTGTTTCATGATATTGACACTCCGGTAGTTCATTGTCAAAGCCGCTTTAACTAAAATAAAGCAAATAAATACTACGTAATTACCTGCTACACCAGTTGTTATGTCTTCTAATTCCATAGCCCGGCGCCTTAATAACCATACAACCTAAAAGCGACTCAAAAATATCAACTTGCCTTACTGTTTTTCCCTCAACTGCATGCTGTCTAAGCACCTCGAAGCCTTTGAAAAATCATAAATAACTAGGCTACATAGGATGAAGGCGTCACACTTTGCGACTTAAGCGTTGACGCCAAAAAGCATGGAACTTACGTTGCATAGGCCAACGCAGGTATGGTTCTTTTAAGTCGAAGGTACATAAAGCCATAAATCAACATGGCGATGAAGGCGGCGGCGGCGCACATCACAAATACGCCTGAGTAACCTAAATTTAAGCCGAGTATTGAGGCCGCCATATTAGGCCCGATAATTTGACCAAGACCCTGCGCAGCTGGCATCAATGCCGCAAAGCGCCCAGATTTATCGACATTGGCAATGATCGACATCTGATAAACATCGTTAAAAATCCATAAAAAATTAAAAGCAAACACACTGACAAAGAAAGTCGTGTCAGTAATGCCATTGGCTAACATACCTACAATCACCGAAACAGTTAACAGTGTCACCAGCAATGGTCTCAACAAGCCATACCGATTACTTAATACCGTGGCAAATAAACAGCCTACTATGCTACACAATGATGACCAGGTTAAGACTTGGCCTATCCACTCTGGGTTAGCCTTGTCCGCCAGCGCGGCAAGCTCAATATAGGTCCAGTAGGCGCCTATATTGATATAGGCAACGACTATTGCAAATAAACATAGCCATGGGACGTAAGCAGGAATGTTCTGGTGCGACAAGCTGTCAGCCGAGGGGTCTTGTGAAAGGTGCTCTGACTGAACATCGTCAGGTTCAGCATAAGCCGGAATCCAGTGTATAAAGGGTATTGTCAGCAAGAAACAGACAATAAATACAGTATACACGCCCGCCATAGGGAGCAACGGTAAAAAATGCATTTCTAATGCTTGAGAAAATGCAAAGGCAAATAACATGGCGTTATAGGCTCGTGCCGGTTTAGAGCTAGCGCCTAGAGAGGCCACCGCCACTGCGGTGTATATGCCACTACCCACCCCTGCCAGTAAACGAAGCCACAACACCTGATTATAATCGACAATGGTGATGCACAGCAGGTTAGCAATCACCGCAATAGATAGGCCTATGACAACTAACCAGCGCCGATTGACCTTAGCGATAAACACTGCGGTTGCGACGGCGCCCAGTGATAACCCGCCCAAATCAGCACCAGCAACACGCCCAACCTCAATCTCAGTGAACCCCAACAAAGTCACCCAGGCGGTACTGATCACCGGAATACCCACCAACACACCATAACCAATTAGCGTCATGTATAAACTGATCGCTATGGATTTCCAACTATCAAAGGGGTTTTTAAAGTCCATGGTCTGTGCATTAGTTACGTTCACTGCATTACCTCAGTTTATTGGCCCTACATTTCAGCTAGTTCGGCTATTAAACGCCTTGATAATAAGATCCCGAGTGTCGGCAGGATCAATTACCGCGTCAATCTCCAAGTGCGCAGCTGCCTCAGTGGCTTTGCCTTGTTCATACATTTTCTCAACGAGCTCTGTAAATAGGGCCTCTCTTTGAGAGTCATCTGGCATTGCCGCAAGCTCTTTTTTAAAGCCTAAACGAACAGCACCCTCTAGACCCATACCACCGAACTCACCGCTAGGCCAAGCTGCACTGTAGATCGGCTTATGAAAACTGCCACCAGCCATGGCCATGGCCCCTAGACCATAACCTTTGCGTAAGAAAATCGTCACCAGAGATGTACTCAATTTAGCACCAGCGATAAATAACTGAGCCATGCGACGCACCGCGCCCTGTTCTTCACTTGCAGGCCCGACCATAAAGCCTGGGCTATCGCACAATGAAAGAATAGGGATATCAAAATTATCACACAGAGTTATAAATCTTGCGGTTTTCTCAGCAGCTTCTGCATCTACCGCACCCCCTAGCATTTGGCAGTCATTAGCAATTAAACCGATCGCCCTGCCCTCAATACGAGCAAACCCAGTCACCACCGCGCAGCCATAGGCTGGAGTAAGCTCGAGAAAACTGTGTGTATCCACAAGGTGGTTAACCATCAACCGTACATCGTACACATAGCGCCTGTCTGCAGGCATCATATCGCGCAACTCAGTTTGATCAGCACATTCCCAATCGTCTTGGGTTCCCTGAAAATAACCCAAACACTGCTGAGTTAATTGCGTCGCATGGGCCTCGTCATCGGCCACCAAATCTACTACGCCGTTTTCTGCCTGCACACCAATGGGGCCTATGTCTGTCGGTGCAAAACTGCCCAGACCTCCACCTTCGATCATGGCGGGCCCAGCCATACCGATCCATGATGTCTTGGTTGCAATGCGGATGTCAGCGCAACCAAATAAGGCTGCATTACCGGCAAAACAATACCCATTGTTAACTGCGATCATCGGCACCTGCCCACTAAGGCCAGCCCAGCTAGCAAAGGTGGGTACGTCTAATCCGGCGATTTGAGTTTTGACGTCGGTATCTCCAGGCCGGCCGCCGCCGCCCTCGGTATACATAACCACTGGCAGAAAAGACTCTTGAACTTGTTTCAACATCCGGTCAATTTTGCGGTGGTGGAAATAACCCTGTGTGCCCGCCAACACGGTGTAATCATTAACGATAACAGCAACCTGTGTG
>Ga0066381_10000071_pt1 | contig 16374 bp, 16 predicted proteins | sample Knorr_S23_td_AAI_FD_70949 | JGI IMG/M metagenome (GOLD analysis project Ga0066381, IMG submission 70949) | Marine microbial communities from Southern Atlantic Ocean transect - Knorr_S23_td_AAIW_ad_876m_LV_B | ecosystem: Environmental > Aquatic > Marine > Oceanic | place: Southern Atlantic ocean... | reverse complement strand
TCGCTTGGCGATAGTCTTTAACTGCAGCATCCAAGTTGCCCGTGGCTTTATTGATATCACCTGATAACGACATTAGCTGTGGCGTTATATTGACCTTCTGAATGAGCTTTTTTAGCATTGCTTGAGCGTCGCTGTGACGACCTGTTTTAATGTAAGTCACTACGCATGCATGCATTTGACTTGGCTGGCTGAGCTTTTTTTGGCATTGGTCGAACATAGAGGCGGCCTGTTTTAGGTCGCCCCTCTGGAACGCAGCAATAGCTCTGTCTGCTTTTTTTAGTGACATTATTTGAACTGCTCAACCTTATTCATGACAATAATTTCGATAGTACACTACAGCGGGATTATTTGAAGCTATTTAGACTACTGTTTGACGATAGTCCAGCCACCTAATGCCAAACAAACTTGTTTTTTTATAGAGCATCTGGCATTAACGCTGACGACAAAAGTGGCTTTGTGACAGCGTCAGGCCGTGACGCTGCTAACGCAGATAAAGAGCCTGTACATTAGATGTCATTCTGGATCCTGGTCCTTTCCATTTTCAAGTATATTTGACAATATTGGCACTCAGGACTCCGATAATTTTAAAAAATAGTCTGAGTGATTTTACTGGTTTTATTTTGGTTAAAGGACAACATAACAAGGTTGAGGGAATATATGCCATTTCAAACTCATATTAGGTTAATACCACAGGCTCTATTGTTAGTGTTATTGTCGGCCTGCGAGCCTAGTAATATAAACGATTCGAGTTCAAATGCGGAAAATAGTAATCGGACGATAGAAGAAATTGCCGATGAAGTTCTGGCCGCCACAATGGATCGATATCCATCAACGCGCACGTTTTATTCCATTCAAAATAGCCGTCATGATCGGTTATTTGATAATTCATTGAACGGATTAACTACATGGCAGGTAAAAGAAGATGAGTGGCTCTCGGAATTAAATGCTGTAGGCGAGCCACAAGAAATAGGAAGTAGAGACTGGGTAAGTTATGGGATTCTTCATGAAAGTCTAGAGTCCTCGCAAGAAGCTAGGATTTGTCGAAAAGAACTGTGGGAGACTAGCACCACAACTGCTTGGTATACGAGTCTCCCGTTTATTTTTGATATTCAACCCTTGGATTCAGAAGATTTAAAAGATCAAGCTCTGAAACGGTTAAGGCAGGTAGATAACTTCATAGATACTGAAATAGAAAATTTAAAGCTTGGTTTATCTCAAGGATACAGCTCGCCCAGAGTAACGGTTGAAGCCGTGCCATCTGAAGCTCGCGCATTGTTAGAGGAAAATTCTCCTTTCCTTGGTATAGGAACTAGAGCAAATGATGTTTTTTTTAAAGAAAATGTGCAGAAGATTTTTGATGAGGAGATAGCGCCCGCCATTCATCGTTTTGTAAATTTTATTGAGAAAGACTATCTCAATAAAGCTCGTAAAGACATATCGATAAGTTTCAATCCTAATGGATCTGAATGCTATCCCGCTCTAGTTCGCTCCTTTGTAACAATTGAACCAAGTGCTGACGAAATTCATGAACTTGGTCTTCAACAGATAAAGAAAATTAGAGTAGAGATGGAGGCAATATTAAGTGAACATTATTCTGGGGAATCAATAGAAAAATTCCTACGAAGAGTGAATTTAGATAGGGAATTCACTTTTAGGTCTGAAGAAGAAGTCGTTCAATACTCTCGAGACGCCCTTGATGCTGCGCGAAAAGAAGTCGCTAAGGTATTTGGATTGATGCCAAAAGCGGATGTAGAGATTAAACCTTACCGTGATTTTGCTGCAAGTCGTGTTGGTGAGTATCACTCGTCATCTGAAGATGGATCGCGATCCGGTATTTTTTATATTGCCGTCAAAGATCCAGAGCATAGATCTCGTGCAAGGCAACTTTCAACTCTCTACCATGAGACGTATCCGGGTCATCATATGCAGGGTGCTATAGCGTTAGAGTTTGGGTAGCAAAGTACATTCTTTTGTTCGCTACACCTATAACGCGGGGTATTCAGAAGGGTGGGGGTTGTACTCTGAACGCCTCGCGCAAGAACTAAGCCTTTATAAAACCCCACTTGACCTTATGGGAATGCTCTCTGACCAGGCTGCGCGAGCAGCTAGACTGGTCATTGATTCAGGTATACACACGAAGGGTTGGACTCGACAGCAGTCTATAGACTATATGTTAAACAATACTGGCTGGGCAAAAGTTGACATTGAAAATGATATTAACCGTTATATCTCTTGGCCTGCGCAAGCAAATGCCTATATGTTAGGTATGTTAGAAATTCGTCGACTAAGGGATTTAGCAGAGCAAGAATTAGCGGATAATTTTGATTTAAGCGACTTCCATGATCGTGTTTTAGAAAATGGTAGCATGACGCTGCCGATGACAGAAAAAGCCATACAGTCGTGGGTTGCCAATAAACAATCTGAGGCAAGGATGCGGTAAGACAAATAAGGTTAGGCGGTAAGCTAAAGGATGGGTCCAGTAGGATTTAAGCCTACGAGCAATCAATTATGAGTCGATTGACTTTTTTTTTCGATTATTGTCGATTGACTTTTTGACTAGAAAAAAATGGTGGGCCCAGTAGGACTTGAACCTACGACCAATCGATTATGAGTCGACTGCTCTAACCAGCTGAGCTATGGGCCCTTAAATTATTGTTACTCGTCAAGAAAGCTACGCAGATGATCCGAGCGGGTCGGATGACGTAATTTACGTAAGGCCTTTGCTTCAATCTGACGAATTCGCTCTCTTGTCACATCAAACTGTTTGCCGACTTCTTCAAGCGTATGGTCGGTGTTCATATCAATGCCAAAACGCATGCGCAGTACCTTGGCTTCGCGAGCGGTTAAGCTACTCAGTACGCCACGAGTTGAATTTGTTAAATTGTGCTTGGTCGCTTCATCAATAGGCTGTGCAATGGTGTTGTCTTCTATGAGGTCGCCAATACTGGCGTCTTCATCTTCACCTATGGGTGTTTCCATTGAAATAGGCTCTTTGGCTATTTTCAATACCTTACGAATCTTATCTTCAGGCATTTCCATGCGCTCAGCCAACTCTTCGGGCGAAGGCTCGCGACCCATTTCTTGAAGCATTTGCCGCGAAATACGATTGAGTTTGTTGATGGTCTCAATCATGTGTACTGGAATGCGAATAGTGCGCGCTTGGTCGGCGATTGATCGAGTGATAGCTTGACGAATCCACCATGTCGCGTAGGTCGAGAACTTATAACCACGACGATACTCAAATTTGTCGACGGCTTTCATTAGACCGATGTTGCCTTCTTGGATAAGATCCAAAAACTGGAGACCACGATTCGTGTATTTTTTAGCAATGGAGATCACTAATCGCAAGTTGGCTTCTACCATTTCTTTCTTGGCTCGGCGAGACATGGCTTCACCTATGGTAAGGCGGCGATTTATGTCTTTAATCTGTAAAATTGACAGACCACTGGCTTTTTCAACCTGCGCAAGCTTACGCTGTGACCGCAAAACTTCGACTTCTTGGTTAGTAATGCCCTCAGAGTAATCGGCTTTGGCCTTTATTAAAGAGCTTGTCCACTTAAGGTTGGTTTCGTTGCCTGGGAATGACTTTATGAACTCTTTGCGCGGCATTTTTGCAAAGCGAATGCAGAGTTTCATAATGTTTCGTTCTTCTTTACGAATCTTTTCAACAGCTGCTCGGATCAATCCAATTAATGGATCAAACTGACGAGGGGTCAGTTTTAAATATTTGAATAACTCCGCTAACTCTGCCATTTGCTTGAGAGACGGATCGCTAGATCTGCCTGTTTTAGCAACGGACTTTTCGGCTTTGATCAGTTGTTTGCGGATTTCTTCAAAGCGCTCAGTCGCCACTTCAGGGTCTAGGCCGCCTTCGTGTTGCTCTTCTTCCTCTTTCTCTTCAATTTCTTCGCCATTGGCGATTCTCTCAGCTTCAGCGGCCTCAGCTGCTTGCTGTTGCGCAAGTGCAGATGGCACATGTTCCATGGGGTTAAGGTAACCGCTAATAAGGTCTGTTAGTTTCTTATCGCCAGCAATCACCTTATCCCACACTGCAATAACAGTTGCAACCGTCGATGGCCATTCAGCAACAGCAGACATTAGTTCTCGTGTGCCTTCTTCAATCCGCTTGGCTATCTCAATTTCACCTTCACGGGTCAATAGCTCAACGGAGCCCATTTCACGCATATACATGCGTACAGGGTCTGTCGTGCGATGTTGTTCAGATTCCACTGAGGCAAGGGCGGCTGCGGCTTCTGCAGCGGCAACTTCATCAGGCGTATTGTCACCAGTTCTCATTAATAACGTTTCAGCATCGGGTGCGTTTTCATACACCGTTATGCCCATGTCGTTGATCATCTGAATGATATCTTCGACCTGTTCGGGGTCAGCAATATCTTCTGGTAGGTGATCGTTAACTTCCGCGTAGGTAAGGTACCCTTGCTCACGGCCTTTAGCTATGAGATCTTTGATACCGGATCGTTGCTTATCAGTGCTTTCAGTCATAGGGCAATGTTGCCTAGTTGAGGGTTGAAAAGTAGCGCGCGATTATAGCGAATAAATAACAGATTGTCCCAGCCAAAGTGTTGTTTATTTGGCTTATTTTATATTTCTTAGTTTAGACTACAAGTCGTTGTTTTATCTTGTTTTTTAGTTCAACTGATTGAGGGTCACTTGACAGCTGTAGACGTATTTTATGTAACAGCTTGATTTCCCGCTCGCCGAGGGCGCTGAGTCCAAGCAGGTATGTTGCTTTTTCTTGAGTTGGGAGGGCCTCAAATGCGGTCTGGGTTACATGCTTAAGGGCGTCATTAAACTCTTGATGATCGTCTCTACCAGTGCCAACTGGAGGGTGGTATAGCTCGCTAGCAGCAAGAGACTGTAATATTTTGGTTTCAGCTTGGTTGCCGTGAGTGCCTAGCCAGTAAGCAAAAATATGGGATGGTTTGTAATGTGGGTTTTTCTTTGCGACCTGTAGAACCCTAAGAAATAGTTGGGTATCTTCGTCTGAAGATAAGCTTAAAAACTCGATATCTTCAACAGATTCAGCTAAAGCGGGATGATTAAGCAGTAATGCGGTTAAAAACTTTACCGGAGGAAGGCGTATTTTGGATGCTCTAGTCGGGTTGATACTCGGAAAATCATCTACGACTAATGAACCCTCGAATTCGGCATAATGGTGATCGCCTTGTTGCGCAGCATGATCGTAGGAATCAGAGCGGATTTCCGCTGGGGCCTTTTCTTTTGAGGCTACAGCACGCTGCTGTGGTGTAATGTGAGTGGCAACATAATCTTTGAGATTGTCCGCTGAGATTCCTGTTCGCCGGGAAAGCTCTTCAAGCATAAGCTGGCGAAAAACTCCCTGTGGGATTCGATTAATTTGCGGTGCGCAGACTTTACTTAATCGAGCCTTACCATCTGCTGTTGAGGCGTCAACACCTTCACTGAGTTGTTCAAACAGAAATTCCGAAAGTGGTTGCGCCTTATTGATTCGTTCTTGGAATTCAGCAGTACCAAGGGTTCTAACCATAGTATCTGGGTCTTCACCATCGGGCAAGAAGAGGAACTTAGCTGACACGCCATCGCGCATTTCAGGAAGTGCGATCTCTAAAGATCGAGCTGCAGCTCTCCTGCCCGCATTATCGCCATCAAAGCAGAATATTATTTCAGAGGTGTATCGAAATAGTTTTTGCAGGTGGTTTTCCGTTAACGCAGTGCCCAGCGTGGCTACGGCATTGGCAATACCATATTGGGCTAGGGCAATCACATCCATATAGCCCTCAACCATGATCAAGCAGGGAATCTCTTTGAGCGATTGCCGGGCTTCATACAACCCATAGAGCTCTCGTCCTTTATGAAATACAGGAGTTTCTGGAGAATTGAGGTATTTGGGGGTGCTATCGTCTAAGACCCGGCCTCCAAACCCTAAAGTACGACCGCGTTGATCACGAATGGGAAACATAATGCGATGACGAAATCGATCATATTGTTTTTTTTCTTCCGGTTTGACAATGATCATACCGGACTCGTCGAGTAGTTTGATTTTTTCAGCATCAGTCCCCGATGCTGTTAATAGATTGTCCCATCCTGGAGGCGCATATCCAACCCCGAATTGGGCTGCAATTTTACCGCTCAGACCTCTCCCTTTTAAGTATTCAACAGCTGAGCTTGCTGCGTTATGTGTTCTCAGTTGTTGCCGGAAAAATGTATCTGACTCAGTCAGTATTGAAAATAGGCTGTCTTTTTGTTTTGCCACTTTCTGGTCTGGGGCCGCTACTCGAGGGATTTCCATACCAGCATTTTTAGCCAGCAGTTCTACAGCAGGTAAGAAATCGAGACGATCAAATTCCATGACGAAACCAAGAGCATTGCCGCCAACGCCGCAACCAAAACAATAGTAAAACTGTTTATCTTGCGCGACAGTAAAAGAGGGGCTTTTTTCTTCATGGAAGGGACAGCAGGCCTTGTAGTTCTTGCCTGCTTTTTTAAGCTGAACGCGACCGTTGACGATATCGACTATGTCGATGCGATCTAGTAAATCATCAATAAAAGTTTGGGGTATTAGTCCGGCCATCAGTCTTGCGCGTCATTGGTCACGATAACCACAGTGTAACGTCTTCACCGTGGAAAGAAACAGCCTTTAACCGTTTAAAGCTGACTTGACCAGTCCGCTTACTGCACCGCCATCGGCACGTCCTTGGATTTGCGGTTTTAGAATGCCCATGACCTTGCCCATATCCCGCATTGATTCGGCATCAGTAGCACCAATTGCCGCCGTAATCATAGCGCTGATTTCTTCTTCAGTGAGGGCAACCGGCAAGAATTCTTGGATAACACTGATTTCACCGATTTCAATATCTGCGAGTTCTTGTCGATCCGCCGCTTCGTATTGCGTGATGGAGTCCCGTCTTTGTTTAATCATCTTATCGAGAATAGCTATTAATCGTTCATCGCTGATCTCGATGCGCTCATCTATCTCGATACGCTTTACTTCGGAGAGTATCAGCCTAATAGCGCTAAGACGTGGTTTATCTTTTGCGCGCATTGCATCTTTCATTGCATCTGTGAGTTGCGTTTTCATCGACATGAGGGACCTCGATATAAAAAGTTATGAATACCAGAAACACAAAAAGCGCCCAATTGGCGCTCCTTGTTAGTGTTTTGCATCAAACACAACGAAACTTGTTTGGTGTCTAGTACAGCCGAATAAACTTGCGTGATTCTCGTGAAACCAGCTTTTGGGTTCGCTTCACTGCGGCGGCGGCTTTACGCTTGCGCACCCAGGTAGGCTTTTCGTAGAACTCACAGCTGCGAACTTTAGCTAGGACACCAGCTTTTTCGCAAGAACGTTTAAAACGACGTAATGCTACGTCAAAGGGCTCGTTTTCTTTAATGCGCACACTTGGCATGTATAGTTAATCCTGTAGTGAAAATACCTTGTAAGTTGGGCCAACTCGCAACCAACCACTCAAGGGCGCGTAGTCTATACACTTAGCGTAGTCGATGCAAAGTTTTTCGCCTTGTTTTGTTAGTCTTTTTTGCCTGCAAATGGAGCGGTTTCAAATCTAGGCTTAAGGGTTTAACTTTGGACCGAGAACTATTGCTATAATCCCTGCTTGTCTATGCTCACCTTTTAATGAGAGTCTGCCCTACATGCTTGTTCTAGGTATCGAAACGTCATGCGATGAAACCGGTGTTGCTATCTACGATAGTGAAAGGGGTTTGCTCGCACATACACTTTATTCCCAAGTAAAACTGCACGCCGACTATGGTGGTGTCGTACCTGAGTTAGCTTCCCGCGATCACGTGCGAAAAATTTTACCTTTGTTGGATGATGTTTTCGCTCAGGCAGGCGTGAATAAAAAGCAACTAAATGGCATAGCCTATACTGCCGGCCCTGGGTTGTTGGGTGCGTTAATGGTAGGAGGTTCTATGGCTACAGCATTTGGGTATGCCTTGGATATTCCAGTGCTTGGTGTGCATCATATGGAAGCTCATCTTTTGGCGCCGATGTTGGAAGATAATCCTCCTGAATTTCCTTTTGTTGCACTCCTGGTGTCTGGCGGCCATACCCAGTTGGTGTCAGTTGCCGCTATTGGTGAGTATGAACTGCTCGGTGAGTCTCTAGATGATGCTGCAGGAGAAGCCTTTGATAAAACGGCTAAGATGCTGGATCTTGATTATCCCGGTGGACCTGTGTTGGCGGCTATGGCTGACCAGGGAGAGATCAGCCGCTTTTCCTTTCCTCGGCCCATGACGGATCGCCCGGGTTTGGATTTTAGTTTTTCTGGCTTGAAAACCCACACACGTAATCTTATTGAAAAGCATCGAGGCGATAGCCCGTTGCCTGATGATCTGACAGTCCGCGATATCTGTGCGGGATTTCAAGAGGCAGTGGTTGACACTTTGGTGATTAAATGTCGTCGGGCGATGAGTCAAACGGGAATGAAAACATTGGTCATTGCGGGTGGAGTATCGGCTAATACACGCTTAAGACATAAGCTGGAGGTCGCCCTTGAGAAAGGGGGCGTCGAGGTGTTTTATGCACGTCACGAGTTTTGTACTGATAATGGGGCGATGGTTGCTTACGCAGGTTGCCGAAGATTATTGGCGGGGCAACGCAATCCGTTGGTTATCTCGGCGACACCTAGATGGCCTCTTGACCAGTTAGACAGCATTAATAGTGTAGGTTACTAATAGGAAGTTATTTGATGGATATTGTTTATATAAGAGACTTGCGTATCGAAACCATTATAGGAATCTATGATTGGGAGAGAGAAGTTAAGCAAACTATTAGTCTCGATTTAGAGATGGCTCATGATATCCGAAAGGCTGCTGAGATGGATGACATTCAGTACGCGCTCAATTATAAATCCATCGCCAAGCGTCTTATTAAATTTATTGAGGAAAGCGAATTTTTGCTCGTTGAGCGCATGGCCGAAGAGGTAGCCTTGATTGTACGTGATGAATTCTCAGTGCCTTGGTTAAAGTTGCGCGTGAGCAAACCCGGTGCGTTGCGAGGTTCCCAAGACGTCGGCATTATTATTGAACGAGGAGAAAGCCCCTAGTGGCACTTATTTATCTAAGTCTTGGCAGTAATGTTGAACGTCATATGCGTATCGGTGCTGCGCTAGATGCCCTTGCCGAGCACTTTGGTGAGTTAGCACTGTCTTCGGTCTATGAAAGTGATTCAGTTGGTTTTCAAGGCGATAATTTTTTAAATCTTGTCGTGGGTATTTATTCTGAGAGGTCGTTGAATGAGGTGTCTATCACTCTTAAGCAAATAGAAAATGACAATGGCCGTGATCGCAGCGCTCCTCGTTTTGGCCCGCGCAGCTTAGACATTGATATATTGACTATGGATGATGTAAGCGGAGTGATCGACGGCATTCAATTACCTCGGGATGAAGTACTAAAAAATGCCTTTGTTCTTTTACCTCTGGCCGAAATCGCGCCTGATGCTAAACACCCAATCACGGGTCTAAGCTATGCTGATCATTGGCAGTGTTATAACAAAGATAAGCAAAAACTCTGGCCTGTCCCCTTTACGTGGCAAGGTAAAAACATTACCAGTTAGTCCGTAACTTTCCCTAGGGGCGTTTAATACCCTCACAAACTGTTTGAGCTGCCGCCGTCTACAGCAATGGTTTGTCCTGTCATGTAGGTGGCTTCAACCGCTAAGAAGTAGACTGTTTGTGCGATGTCATTTTCGGTCCCTAATCTACCCATCGGCACTTTGCTCAGTACTGAATCCTGTTTCACCGTGTCGTCTGATTCGTGCTTTGGCCAGAGTATAGCGCCCGGCGCCACACTATTGATGCGTACATCAGGGCCGAGTTCTTTGGCTAAAGTTTTAGTCATAGCGATGTTGCCAGCCTTGGCAATGGAATAGATAGGGTGGTTTTGTAGAGCCTGTCTTGCGTGCATATCGGAAATATTAACGATGGCTCCGCGATGTTTGGACAATAATCCTGCTAGCTTTTGAGAAAGAAAAAACGGTCCTTTAAGATTGCTGTTGATGAGGTCATTCCATTGATTTTCATCGCAGTCGTTGATGGGCGTTGGATAAAAACTTGAGGCATTGTTAACCAAGACATCCAATCGTCCTACTGAGCTGATTAAATCGGTGATTTTATCAAGTCCGATCATTTCATTTAGGTCACATTGTACCAACAGGCAGCTGTCCGATCTGCGGTCATTTAATTCGCGACACAGCTTGTCCGCAGCAGAGGCTGAGCGGTTATAGTGGATAATGACACGGTAACCCTGAGTGTGAAATAACTGTGCTATCACGGCGCCGATGCGTCTTGCTGCTCCAGTAATTAGTATGGCGGGCGCTTGGTGGTGTTCCTGCATGATCTGATCCTTTGTTTATTGATGATAAGTATCTTTTAGCTGCTGAAGAGCATCTGTTTGGCGCAGTGCTAACTGCTTGCCAATCTCTGCGCCGTTAACGCCAGAATTGACAATGTCAGAAATGTCTAGACCCTGGAGTGCTTTTGCTGCAGCACGAAGGTATGGGGCAGATACGTATTCTCGAGATTCAAATCCTGTGCGGCCTTTCGCATCGGCAGTGCAGCAGGTTAAAAAATCCTCTAGCTTTGTCGGGGATTTTATAGCGCCTACAGTTTTAAGCAGGATTAGTAAAGTTGTCGGCCGTAACTCCAGTGCTTTGTGACACAACAGATGAAATTCAGTAACGATCATTGCTAGCTGACGATGTTCGTTGGGTGCCTTAAGGCGATCACAAACCGCTTTTACTAGTGGCAGGCCTCTGGCTTCATGCCCTGAATGGCTAGGTAAAATATGACTGGGGGTGATACCTTTACCTAAATCATGAACTAAGACAGCAAACCTGATGGCAGGCTTGTCAGAGAGTATTGCCGCCTGTTGTAGAGCCATTAGAGTGTGAACGCCAGTGTCAATTTCTGGATGGTAGTCGGCTCTTTGTGCGACACCAAAAAGATTGTTTACCTCAGGTAAAAGAGCGGCTAAAGCTCCGCAGTTGCGCAACGTCTGAATGAATAAATCTGGAGACTGTTCGCAGAGGGCACGATCAGTTTCTTTCCACACCCGCTCAGCAACGAGGTGGGCTAGCTCACCTCGATTGACGATGGACTTCATTAGCGCTTCAGTTTCCGGCGCGATGGTAAAGCCTAAGTGATGGTAGCGAGCAGCGAATCGAGCAACTCTAAGTACTCTCAGTGGATCTTCAATAAAGGCGTCAGAGACATGACGTAGTACTTTTCGATTCAAGTCTTTTCGACCGCCGTAGGGGTCGATGATATTTCCGTCAGCATCTTCGGCCATGGCGTTAATAGTTAAATCGCGTCGGATTAAGTCATCCTCTAGGCTGATGTTGGGCGCGGTGTGAAAAGTAAACCCTTGGTAGCCCACCCCTGATTTTCTTTCGGTCCGAGCCAGAGCGTATTCCTCGCCTGTTTCGGGTTTAATGAACACAGGGAAGTAATTGCCGACAGGCTGATAACCGAGTTTTATCATTTCTTCTGGAGAGCTACCAACCACCACCCAGTCATTTTCATAACAGGGATAGTCAAGTAATTTGTCGCGAACTGCACCGCCGACTCGGTAAATTTTCATAAACAATTCCGTAGGTTTGATGCATTGTAAGGGCCATAGGTTAGGAGCTCAATCGAAACTCTTTGGTGGTTGCTATTAGACTCTGACGCTTAACCGTAACATCAGTTGGTTAATGTAGGCGAGGGCGTCTAATTATTACTCATCAAAAAGTCATTTTTAAATCTTGACGGAGAATCTTTTTAGGTTTATTTTTCACAAAATAGTGACTGGCGATATTTTAGAGTTCAATTTTAGATAGAGAGTTACTTTATGAGTGGTGAATTAGAGGATTCAGGCGACCTAGAAGAGGTCTCAAATGCCGATGATGTTGATGTTGATGTTGCGGCCTCGGATAAAGAGCAAGCGCTCAGTGAAAAGGGACGTGTGGCTATCGGCATAGACGCTAGACGCCGCGTGGAGTTAAAGCTCGAAGAGGCGCGCATGCGAAGGCAAGCAGAAGCCTATGATTTGGATGAGGGTTTGGACTAAAGTTAGAGACGCATAGCTTGTACGCAATTATTTATTCGAAAGCCAACCTATTGGCTCCTATATTTGGCATAATGTCACCCTTAAAATAAACTCATATCGAGGCTTGTTGGTGGGGAATCCATCTCTTATATCAATCGAAAATCTTCGCTTCGAACGTGACGATACGACAGTGGTTAGTTGCGATCAGTTGCATGTAAACGTTGGGGAAATTCTTCAGATCGAGGGCCCAAATGGAAGTGGTAAGACGACGTTATTACGTTTGTTGACTACGGCTTTACAGCCTCAGGAAGGCACGATTCTATATTGCGGTAAAAACATAGCCGAATGTCGGTTTGAATATCTGTCTGATATTTTGTTTATTGGTCATCAGTCGGCGGTAAAGTTGACACTTACCGCCGAAGAGAATTTGGCTTGGATGGCTGAGTCTGAATTGAGTTCTGCGGCTTCATTGAGGGCTTTGGAGTCGCTTGGGTTGGCGGGTTATTCTGATATTCCTTGTTACAAACTTTCAGCTGGGCAGCAACGCAGGGTGGCTTTGGCGAGACTTCTGCTTAGCGATGCGCGACTGTGGTATTTAGATGAGCCCTTTACTGCCATCGACCGCGACGGAGTGAAGTTGCTTGAACGATGTATGGAAGACCATGTCAGCTCGGGCGGGGCAGTCGTTGTGTCTACTCATCAAGATTTAGATGTGCAAGATGTCCGTCACTATTCGGTACTTGGTGAATCTTTGTTGAGAGCGTATTCATGAGAAAGTACACTAGCAATGGCTTTTATGCTTATCTGCGGAGGGATTTATTGCAGTCTCATCGTCGGCTTGGGGAGGCAGCGAGTCCCTTAATTTTCTTTGTGATGGCCTCAACGTTGGTGCCCTTAGGTATCACACCAGATCCAGATAGTTTGGCAGAAATTGCATCGGGTATTATCTGGGTGTTTGCGTTGCTGGCTACTATGCTTTCCGTGGGTGGTTTATTTGCTGGGGATTACCAAGATGGTTCCCTTGAGCAACTGCTAATTAGCCCTCAAGTTCTGGTTATGCCTGTTTTGGGAAAGGTTACAGCCCATTGGCTGATTACTGGCCTGCCACTCACGTTGGTATCCCCCTTGCTTGGGTTAATGTTGTTTCTGCCTGAGGCGGGCTATTTGCCTATGACGGCAAGTTTAGCTCTGGGTACGGCTTGTCTTAGCTTGTTGGGTGCTGTGGGTGCAGCATTGACGGTATCTCTACAAAAAGGCGGTATGTTGTTGGCCCTCATAGTGATGCCATTATATATGCCGGTGATTATATTTGGTGCAGCGACGGTTCAATATGGGATTGACGGTCTTGCCTGGACGGCTCCCCTGGCTATCCTTGGCGCTATGCTGGCAGCTGCCATTGCCTTGTGCCCACTGGCTATAGCCAGTGTGCTTCGATTAACGAGTATTAACTAGATGTTGGGTAATAATCTATGAATTGGGTATGGTTTTATCGTCTTGGCTCTCCGTTGTGGTTTTACCAGACGACCACACGATGGTTGCCTTGGTTGAGCTTATTGGCATTTATATTATTAGCAACGGGTTTGGTTTGGGGTTTAGGCTTTGCACCCCAAGATGCGAAACAAGGGAATAGCTTTAGGATAATATATATGCATGTTCCTGCTTCCTTTCTCGCTCTGGCGGGTTATTTCCTAATGGCCGCTGCCGGCGCGATTGGGCTGATTTGGAAAATGAAATTATCTTATATGGTGATGAAGGCGGCGGCACCAATCGGTGCGGCACTGACCTTTTTGGCACTCTTTACGGGTGCTGTTTGGGGTATGCCTACCTGGGGAAGTTACTGGGTGTGGGATGCCCGAATTACCTCCATGCTGATTCTGTTGTTTCTGTATTTTGGTGTGTTAGCGTTGCAATATGCTTTCCATAACGAAGAAGCGAGCAATAAGGCCAGCGCTGTACTGGCTTTGGTTGGGACGGTAAATATCCCGATTATTTATAAGTCGGTTGATTGGTGGTACACCCTGCATCAGCCTTCAACCATTAAATTAACCTCTGCGCCGAGTATGCACCCGGATATGTTTCAGCCGTTATTGGTTATGATCCTGGGCTTTTATTGTTTTTACGTTGTGGCTTTATGTCTTTTTACTCGAGTAGAAATACTTCGGCGTGAACGCAAGACAACTTGGGTTGGTGATCTTATTGGAGCGTCTAACAATGCAGTTGAGGGTGAAAAGTGGTGAAATTTCAGTTTCAAAGTATCAGTCACTTGCTAGATATGGGCGGACACGGTTTCTATGTTTGGTCGGCTGTGATTGTGACTCTAATAGTCATAATAGGCTTGATTGTGCGGCCTCTATTACAGCATCGGGTGGTTCTTAACCAAATTGCGCAAGAGTTAGCTCGCGAGAAATTGCGCAAAAAGACAAATGTAGAAGGCAATTAATGAATAACTTACGTAAACAACGATTAGAGGTAGTTCTGCTAATAATCGTGGCTGGCGCATTGGCGAGTGGTTTAATTATTTATATGCTTGGCCAGAATGCTAATTATTTCTATACACCCTCTCAAATCGCTCGAGGCGAGGCTCCTGAAGGTGTGTTTCTGCGTGCTGGCGGGATGGTAGTGGAGGGTAGCCTTGTAAGAGATATGGATTCTCTAGCGCTCGAATTTAAAGTGACAGATGGAAGCTCTGTTTTGGTTGTTCAGCACACCGGTATTTTGCCTGACCTTTTTGGTGAAGGTGAGGCGGCTATTGCGGCAGGAAAGGTAGATCAGAATTTGGTTCTCCAGGCAACGGAAGTGCTGGCTAAACACGATGAAAACTATATGCCTCCTGAGGTGGCAGAGTCTATGAGTGAGGCTTATCTCGACAAGAGAAAAACTGCGGCGGGCATTCAATGACCGTTGAGTTGGGACATATTGCTTTAATTGTGGCGCTTTGTTTGGCCTGCATTCAGGCGGTTGTACCTATGGTCGGATCCTTTTCTGGCTATACAAGTTGGATGCGCGTCGGTCATTCTATGGCTGTCGGACAGTTCGTGTTTGTCGCTTTATCTTTTGCTTGCCTCACGGCAGCCTTTATCCAAGATGATTTCTCTGTCGCCTATGTGGCTAACAACTCAAATACACTGTTACCACTGCAATTTAAGATAAGTGCTGTATGGGGTGCTCATGAGGGTTCGCTGTTGTTGTGGGCGCTGATTTTATCTGGCTGGTCGACTGCTGTGGCTTTATGTAGTGGTAAATTACCCTTGATTTTGTCTGCGAGAGTGCTGTCCGTGTTGGGCGCAATTTCAGTCGGTTTTGCATTGTTCTTATTACTCACGTCCAACCCTTTCGAGAGGATGCTGCCTATACCCCCGTTGGAGGGGGGTGATCTAAACCCGTTGTTGCAAGATTTTGGCTTAATTGTTCATCCGCCTATGCTTTACATGGGTTATGTTGGATTTTCAGTCCCATTTGCCTTCGCGATTGCGGCCCTTATTGGAGGTCAATTCGACAGCGCTTGGGCACGATGGTCAAGACCTTGGATAAATGTTGCATGGGTCTTCTTGACCATCGGCATAAGTCTAGGCAGTTGGTGGGCATATTACGAGTTGGGCTGGGGTGGTTGGTGGTTTTGGGACCCTGTGGAAAATGCCTCATTTATGCCATGGCTAGCAGGTACAGCGCTAATGCACAGTATTTCAGCCACAGAGAAGCGAGGCGTCTTTCGTAGCTGGACATTGTTACTAGCGATCCTAACTTTTTCGTTAAGCTTGCTGGGAACCTTTTTGGTGCGTTCTGGAGTTCTTACCTCCGTTCATGCGTTTGCTAGCGACCCAGAGCGTGGGGTCTTTATTCTGATGTTTTTAGGTATCGTGGTCGGGGGGTCGCTGTTGTTGTTTGCCTTGCGTGGCCCGACTATGCGCTCAGCCACTACTTACAGCGGCTGGTCTCGTGAAACCATGTTACTGATTAATAATGTCTTTTTGGTCAGCTCTATGGCGATAATTCTGATTGGGACGCTCTACCCCTTGCTTGCCGACATCTTAGATATGGGAAAAATCTCTGTTGGCCCTCCTTACTTTAATATCTTTTTTGTTCCCCTAATGTCTGGGCTGATGATTTGCCTTGGTTTTGCAGGATTTACGCGATGGAAAAATACGGAAGGTAGAACTCTCCTACATAAAGGCGTATTCCCGTCGATCGTGAGCTTAGTCATGGCCGTTGCGCTCCCCATGTTCATGGTGGATAAGCTATCGTGGTCAAATTATTCGCTGACAGCTGTTGTAACCTTATTGCTGGTGTTGTGGGTTGTGACTATGAGTTTAGAGGATCTTTGGTTAAAGA
>Ga0066381_10000066_pt1 | contig 16598 bp, 17 predicted proteins | sample Knorr_S23_td_AAI_FD_70949 | JGI IMG/M metagenome (GOLD analysis project Ga0066381, IMG submission 70949) | Marine microbial communities from Southern Atlantic Ocean transect - Knorr_S23_td_AAIW_ad_876m_LV_B | ecosystem: Environmental > Aquatic > Marine > Oceanic | place: Southern Atlantic ocean... | reverse complement strand
GGACAATCCAAGTCGTACTTTTAACGACGTGCGCTTGTGCTTCAGTAAAACCAAAACCAAGATAGGGACTCAGGGCTCTGTGAGTCATATGTTTGACCACTTAACTATTTTAATGTTTTCGGGTCAGGACGAAGAGGCCGTCTTAGATGTATTGTTAATGGATGATGTTGATGTCGTGGACATTGAAAATGAAGAAGGGATGTTGACGGTGTTTGCGCCACATACAGAATCATTTAAAGCCAAGAAATCGTTGAGCGAAGCCTTTGGCAAAATAGAGTACGAAGTGGATGAAATTCAGTTTATTGCGCAGAACACAGCGCCACTGGATGGAGATGATGTGGAAACATTTGAAACATTTACCGCTATGCTAAATGATCTAGATGATGTGCAAAGCATTTATCACAATGTAGAGTAAGGTTTGTAATAAATGTACGTGATTAAACTCAAGATAAGGATGTTAAACGATGCAGATAAAAACAAAAATACTTAGCTTTTTACTTTGTCTTTTTGCTATTCCCTTTACCGCCGCCAGTACCCAGCAACTGCAAGATCAACTCGACAGTAACCTAGAGCCGTTGATGAAAAAGGTCGTAGAGTGGCGACATGATTTGCATCAATTCCCAGAGCTATCCAATAGAGAATTCAAAACCGCAAAGAAGGTTGAGACGCATCTTCGGGGCTTAGGACTTGAGGTTACAACAGGGATCGCTCATACCGGCGTCGTTGCAATTCTTAAAGGCGGCAAGCCTGGGCCTATGGTGGCTTTAAGAGCCGACATGGACGGTCTGCCCGTTACGGAAGTGACAGGTTTGTCATTTGCTTCCACGCAAAAAGACACCTACAACGGTCAAGAGGTTGGGGTGATGCATGCTTGTGGCCACGATGCGCATGTTGCTATTTTAATGGGTGTGGCAGAGTTTTTGACGTCGGTGCGAGATGAGCTTGCAGGCAGTGTGATGTTTATATTCCAGCCCGCCGAAGAGGGTGCGCCAGTCGGCGAGGAGGGTGGTGCCAAATTAATGATAAAGGAAGGAATCTGGAAGACCAATAAACCTGATGTTGTTTTTGGATTGCACGTGACTAATGCTCCCCACGGTATTATTGGCTATCGAGAGGGTCCATTTATGGCTGCGTCTGACGCTTGGAAATTTACTATTAAAGGACGTCAAGCGCATGGTTCTACCCCATGGGAATCCATAGATCCAATTATGGTTGCCTTTCAGATCGGTAATAACATCCAAACCATTGTGTCGAGAAAGCTCAATTTAACTGAATCTCCGGCGGTTATTTCAGTGGGCAGTATTCATGGTGGTGTGAGAAGTAATATTATCCCTGACGTTGTCGAGATGGAGGGCACGATAAGAACTTTCGATCCCGCCATTAGAGAAAAAATATTTATTGAGATGCGTAAAATAGCTGAAACTACTGCAGCAATGGCAGGCGCCACGGTCGAGGTATTGTTGCCTAATGGCGATAACTACCCGGTAACCGTTAATGATCTTGATCTAACACAGAGGGTATTGCCTACGTTGAGAAATATCGTCGGCAAAGACATGGTTTATAGATCAGGGCGGAGCATGGGCGCGGAGGACTTTAGTTTCTTTGCCCAGCAGGTTCCGGGATTCTACTTCTACCTAGGGGTCAATAAACCTGGCGTAGACGGCTCAAACACAGCTGGTAATCATTCGCCATTGTTCACCATAGATGATGGCGCATTGCCCGTGGGTGTTAAAGCCCTGGCGCACCTGACGATCGACTATCTTAATGGCGGACTTTAGTCGGCTAGCCAAGTGAGGGTACAAATTAACCTCGGGTTAAAAAGGAAATTAATTATGATGGGATCTAAGTCAGTGAGTTTAGGTATAGCCAATAAAGGTAGGGGTCTACTGTTGATTTGCGCTGTTTTTATAGCGGCCAATACTATGGCAGACACTCAGGTCATTCATGCCGGGACACTGCTTGCTGTCCCAGGTCAAGATCCGCTATCCCAGCAGACGATAGTCATTGAAAATGGCAAAATCGTGGATGTAAAAGATGGTTTTATTGGGATTGAAGCAATAAATGAAAATGCGGAGCTAATTGACTTGTCCTCGAGCTTTGTGATGCCTGGCCTGATGGATATGCATGTCCACCTGCAGAGTGAGCTAGGACCCAATAACGATAGAGAAGCTCTGCGTATGTCAGGGTCTGATGTTGCCATGGCCAGCGTTCATTATGCTCATAAAACACTAATGGCGGGCTTTACTACAGTGCGGGACCTTGGCGCTCGACCAGAGCAACTTTATGCGCTGAGGGACGCCATTGAGAAGGGGTGGGTCGAAGGCCCTCGAATCATTGCGTCTGGAGGTGTTTCAGTCACAGGAGGACATGGGGACGTTGATGGCGTAAGCCCAGATTTACTCGACATGTACACTGCTAAGACCATTTGTGATGGGCCTTATGACTGCCGCAGGGCAACGCGCAGAGCGATCAAGTTTGGTGCCGATATTATAAAAATCACCTCAACCGGTGGAGTGTTGTCCGACACCAACACTGGGACTGCCCAGCAAATGGAGGTTGACGAATTAAAGGAGGTTGTTAACGCCGCTCATTCTTTAGGTCGCAAGGTGGCCAGCCATGCCCATGGTGCAGATGGCATTAATGCAGCACTTAGAGCAGGTGTTGATAGTATCGAGCACGGTAGTTATACCGACAAGGAAAGCATACGGTTGTTTAAGAAAAATGGCGCCTATCTTGTACCCACACTGCTAGCGGGTAATACCGTCCTGACCATGGCTCGGCATAGTGATTTCATGTCTGATGCTATTAAAACTAAGGCAGTTAACGTTGCCAGTGCGATGACATCCAATTTCAGCAAAGCTCATCAAGCTGGCGTTAAAATAGCTTATGGCACCGATAGTGGTGTTTCTCGTCACGGCACTAATGCGCAAGAAGCAGTGCTAATGTTTAATGCTGGTATGAGTGCGGCTGATATTTTAAAATCTGCAACGGTCAGTGCTGCCGATTTAATTGATCACAGTGATGTGCTCGGTTCTATTGAAGCCAATAAACATGCTGATATTATTGCAACTGATAGAAGCCCGTTGGCCGACATTCAGGAATTACTAGATGTTGATTTTGTCATGAAAGCAGGAAAAGTAATAAAATATAACAAACCCGATTGATAACCTAAGGACTTACTGTGAACACAACCCTATTTAAAATCATTGCCATCGTCCCCGGCATTCCTCTCTTAGCGAATGCACTTTTGTTTATCGTGCAGCCGAGTACGGTGGTTTCTGATCTTGGCATGCCCTTACTTGACGGTATCGGCAGAAGTACTCAGATTGCCGATCTAGGTGCTTTTTTCGCATTTTCTGCTGTCATTATTATATATGGCGTTATTAAGTCTAAAAGTGGATTGTTACGTTTAGCCGCTTTACTGCTTGGCATGACTGCAGTTCTTAGAGTGCTTGCTTGGGCAGCCCACAGCGCAGATTTAGCCACTAGCTTAATTGCAGCTGAAGCGGTCTTGGTGGTTTGGTTGGTCGCGTCCGCTGCCTATATGGATAAGTTAGCACCCTCTAGTCATAGTGCTGAGGGAAAGAGATGAAAGTAGTTAGATGGATTTTAGGTCAGGTTATATTGCTTCTCGATGCGCTTACTTCACCTAAACCTGTGGCAAGAGAAGTATCTGCACAGAAGGTCATAGATGATGTTACGGCTAGTATGGCTATGTACCAGTTCAAGACCTGCCCATTTTGCGTAAAGGTCCGCCGAGAGCTTAAACGGCACTCACTGAATATAGAACTACGTGATGCGAAAAATGACCTCGACATTAAGTCTGAATTGGTACGAGAGGGCGGACGACACAAAGTCCCTTGCTTGCGTACCGACAATGCTGATGGCACAGTTCATTGGCTCTATGAGTCTAATGACATCATTGAGCATCTTAAAAAGGAGTTCAAGCTAGTCTAATGGCCAAGTAGCACATACTTGGCTCAGACTTTCGGTCGTGCCAGTAGGTACGCCGCGTATGCGCCTAGGAGCCCACAGGTCGCTACAATCAGATAATAGATCTTATATCCAAGCCCGCCTGGATAATTTTCTATTAGCGGTGCACTAAGAAGTGGCAGATAGACTTCAGGAAAATAGCCAATCATTGAAATGATGCCGATGGCTAGCCCCTTGATCTTATTAGGAACGTTGCATCCACCTAATGTGGCCCAGTAGAGGCCTCGAACACCGTAGGTAAGTAATCCAATAAGCAGCACGAGCACTATCATTAACAGGGCGGCAGAACTTGCTGGAACAAATGTCATCATTGCCAACGACAAGGAGGCTAGTACCAAGAGTATTGACAGTACTTTTTCGGGATTAACCCAGTCTCCAATGAAACCCGCGGCAATGCCGCCAATCGGTCTCATCCATAGTTTGGCGACGGTGATGTATCCAACCATAACCGCAGTGAGACTAAAGTTTTGCTGTAAGTACGCTGTGAAGGAATAGGTCGCATAAAATAACTGATAACCGCACACGATACAGATAGCACATAGCCATATTTCACGACGACTGAGAACGTCCTTTAAATCATCAATGAATACGCTCTTAGTTGGCTCCTCAGATATATCCGAGTCCTCTTCTCGATCATCAAGCAACCAGTAGACTAGGGGTGATACGACGAGAAGAACAACCACATACAGATAAATAACTTGCTGCAGGGCCATCTTTGTTGCTCCGGCGTCTTGGCTTAGAATGTAGGCAAATAACGCTATTGCAAAAGTGGCTAATAGCGCCTCAACCAATCCGCGGCCGCCATCGAGAATGCCAAAGAATCTACCCTGCTGATCTTTATCTGCCAGCATGGCTACCAGCTTAATATGCGCAGACCAAAAAGTTAGCCCTGTTGCCACGCCCCAAGCGCCATAGATGGCTAATAGCGATGAATAGGAGGGCATGGTTGAAAACCATAGCCCCAGTAAAGCGGTTGCCAGCAGCGAGAGTGAGAGCAATTTACGCGACGAAAATCGATCCGCTAGCCAGCCACTTGGTATATAAGTAACCATGAAAATAATGCCAAGCATTGAACTGCAGTAACGCAGTTGTGTTTGGGTAATATTAAAGGCTTCCAGTATCGACAGTTCGAAATTTTGCCGAAGATAGAGCAGGGGATAAATCGCTCCTGCCGCCACAACAATGAGTGCGAGCTGACTATAGCTACGAAAAGTAGCTGACCGATAAGATAACAAAGGAAACCCTCAATGAGATGTATCGCCCTAGTGTAGCTTTGATGTCCAGTATGACCAAGTAAAGTGTTCAATTTGAGTGTGGTAGTGTTAACAATGACCAGCACTCTATGCCCAAAATGATAACTAGTTGGAATAACAGTGCCACACAGACACGAACGTTGGCGGTTATGGGCCCTTAGCGAGAAGGCCATAGCCGAGCGTCAAAAATCAGTTTTAGTCGCGATCTTCTGAGTAATATAGAGAATTTAGTTAAGCGTTTTTTTGATAAAAGTGACAATGTTGTCGGCGAGAATCTCTGTTGAGGACGGTGATAGAAGGTCTCCGGCTAAGGCATGGAAATCTGGGTCGTCCGTGGCATTGAATTCTACAAGTTCTTTTTGTTCAGACCCTAAGCGCGAAAAAGTTTCTGGTATAGCTGAGACGCTAATTGCTTTGTCTTTAGAAGAATAAACCATCAGGGTTGGCGTATTAATATTTTCAATGTCAGCGTCATTAACCATCTTGACCAGGCCCATTAACGGTAGTATTGAGCTCGTTGCATAATCATTCGCCCAGTATTTTTCATGCAGAGGATTGTCTGACTCCCAGTGTCGAACTTTACCGATTAAAGTCTCAGCAATCAGTTGCCCCCAGGGCCATAGCACCATACTCATGTTGCTGTCGGCACTGTAAAAGTTTGGTGACAGAAGAATCATCGTGGCTAGATCTGTATTAGTCGGTTGTAGAGCTAGCCAAGTCGCCAGTGTGGACCCTGTGGAAGTGCCGATTAATATAACTTTGTCACCGAGTTTGCGCCCGATTTCCATAGCCTCATTGGCATCATTCGCCCATCCATTGACGCTACCGTCAACCATGCCATCTGCGCCGCGACCATGACCAGTTAAGCGCGTATAAAATAGATTAGCGTTTAGAGATTTAGCGACAGTATCAGCCAAGGGCGATAACTCCTGCCGGGTGGCAGAAAAACCATGAACAGAAACAATTGAAATGGCGGTCTTTTCGCCCGGCGTTCCGGCCCAGATAATTACTTTTTCGGTGCCCTCGGTAATGTCATCAAAGCGAGATTCTGATTCAGACAAATAAAGATCTAAATTATTTGGGAGGGTCACCTTATCTAAGGAGATATCCATGTTGACACGGGGCCCCAATAAACCCAGGGTAACTATTAGGGCTAGACCTATACCTAATAAGTGGGGTTTTTTCATGGGCTAAGCCCTGTCTTCTATGCTCTCTAGGCCCATTACCGCCAAAGGCTGAACCATTGCTCCATAGCTCAAAGCCGCTTGGCTTGAAGCATTTCCGTCAGCGCCTCGTTTGGCAACACCCTGTGTGATTGCAGCAAGACGAAAGCAACTAAAGGCCATGTAGAAGCTCCAGTTGTCAATCTTGTCGATACCCATGCGCTGGCAATAGTTGGCAACATATTCTTGCTCAGTCGGGATGCCTAAGGCTTGAGCGTCGATACCACCTAGTCCTGACATGACATTTTTAATATCGCGAACCGGCAGGCGCAGCCCCATGCATTGGTAGGCTAGGTCTGCATAGGGGTGGCCCAGTGTAGAGAGCTCCCAATCCAACACCGCAATAATTTGCTGATCATCTTTACTGTACATCAGATTATCTAAACGATAGTCGCCGTGAACCAATGAGACCTTGCCATCGTCTTCAGGAATATTATCGCCAAGCCAATCAATTAACTTGTCCATCTCAGGGATTACACTCATTTCCGATGCTTTATACTGACTCGACCAGCGGGTAAATTGCCGCTCGTAATAATTACCAGGACGACCGTAGTCTGCCAAACCTACTTTTTCGATATCGACGCTGTGAATAGCAGCGAGTACTCTATTCATCTCGTCATACATTTTCGCGCGCTGTTCATTATTGGCGGCACTATCAAGCTTTGACGCCCAGTGAATATTACCGTCACAAAATTCCATTATATAAAACATTGATCCTATGACATCTGGGTCTTCACACAGATGATGGGCCTCTGCCACTGGTACGCCGGTATTCGCTAGGGCGCTAATGACACGAAACTCACGGTCTACAGCATGCGCTGACTTAAGTAGCTTGCCTGGGGGCTGACGCCGCATGACATAACTTCCTGAGGCTGCATCGATCCTGAAAGTAGGGTTGGACTGCCCGCCAGGAAATTTTGTTGCCGTAAGAGGCCCCTTAAATTCGTCCATGTTGGCTTCAAGATAGGCCGTTAATGCTTTCTCGTTAAGGGTGTTTACCTGAGTCATTATTACTCCGACGGTTTGAGGATAGTGAGCCCAAAGAGGACAATAAAATATGCTGGGAATCCTAACATAATGGCAGTTGATGTGCCATTATCTTGATACCAAACACTGATTATACTAAACTTGGCTCCACTGAATAGTTACTTTAATAAGAGGTATAGACCATTGCTTAAACTCCACGGCGCAATTCTTTCCCCCTATGTCCGTAAAGTCAAAGTAGTGCTCGCTATTAAGGGTATAGAGTACGATAGTGTTTTTCAGATGCCATTCAATCAGGGAGCTGATTTTTTTAAGATTAGCCCTTTGGGCAAGATACCTGCTCTTGAAGACGGAGACCTTAAAATCAGTGATTCAACGGTAATCTGTGAGTATCTTGAAGACCTGTATCCCGAGATTCCCATTTATCCGACTAAGCCAGTTGATAGGGCCTGGGCGCGTTGGTTGGTCACCTTGGGTGGAACCAAGGTGACAGAATTAACCGGTGGAATCTTTTTCCAGCGCTTCATGCGGACAAATGTGCTGCAGCAATCTAGTGACGAGGTGTTGGTTGAAGAGATTATCAACGAGCAATTGCCTCCCATTCTAGATTATCTGGAAACCCAAGCACCACAGGCGGGGTTTTTGTTTGGTGATTTTGGTCTTGCAGATATTAGCTTGGTGAGCCCATTTGTTAACGCAGGATATGGCGGCTATTTTGTCGATGAAGACCGATGGCCTAATTTCAAGAGGTTTGCACAGAGGGTGATGTCTCACGCCTCAGTTTCCCCTTTGTTAGATGTCGAGGCTAAGCTGGTACCTCAATCCAAATGACTGGCGAATATATTTTGTATGGGCTTCCTCATTCTCTCTATACCGGGCGTGCGAGGTCTTATCTTATAAAAAACAGGATTCCTTTCCGAGAGTTATCCTGCGGTCATGAAAGCTTTAAAACTGACATGGTGCCCAAAGCCAAGTTAGCCACCATTCCTACTCTGCTGACGCCGACGGGTGAGGTGATTCGTGATGGCGCTGCCATTATTGAATATTTTGAGGCGGCTAACCATCGAGCATGTAGGCCAAAGTCACCACGGCAGCGACTTGTCAGTGATTTATGTGATGTCATTGGAGCTGAGGGACTTTTGCGGCCAGCGATGCACTACCGTTGGAATTTTCCTGAGGAGAACCTAGACTTTTTAAAGTATCACTTTTTGAATGCTCAGCGCCAGGGCCCTCATCGTCAAGAAAAAACTGATTATATGATGGATAAGATGCGCTTTGCAGGCCGTATGTTTGGTGTGTCAGACACTAATCATGATTTTGTAGAAACGCACTACATGGATTTTCTTAGGGCCTTAGACAAGCACCTTGCCACGGTTCCTTATTTACTGGGTTGGAAGCCGTGCATTGGTGACTTCGGCTTGTTGGCCCCGATGTTTGGGCACCTAGGCAGAGACCCTAAGCCCCTGGCCATTATGCAGCGAGAGGCAATTCATGTTTATCGTTGGGTAGAGCGAATGAACAGCCCAGAGCAGGATGCAGCAGAATTTTTTGAGGCAGGTGACGACTACCTCAGCGATGACCTTATTCCAGAGACCCTTATTGATGTGCTGCGTATTTTGGCCGAGGATTTTGTACCAGAAACCCTTGCAGCTGCGCAGTCTATTAATGGATGGTTAGCGGATAACAATCCGGGCAAGGGTGCTGGCGCAGCGCGCTACATGGGACAGAATGACAGTAGAACAGAATTTACAGTGCGTGGTGAATCGCTGGTTGCAGGAGCGCAACCGTATAGGTTTTATTTGTTACAGCGGGTGCAAGACTACTTCGCAGCCTTAGGCGCTCACGACAAGGCTGCCGCACAACGCTTATTTAAACGGTGCGGCCTAGAAGACGTATTAGCAACAAATCTAACGCGGCGCCTGGGGCGTGAAGATAATCTCGAAGTGTGGTTATAGCGTGCTTGGCTGAAATGTAGCAGAGAAGAACAAAAAAGGCCCCATTAGGAGCCTTTTTTTTTGGGTTTTGCGCCCAATCGCGTTAAAGGGTAAAACCGCCGTCAACCACAATGCATTCTCCGGTCGTGTAACTGGAGGCATCAGAAACCAAATAAAGCACGGTTCCCGCCATTTCATCGGGCTCGGCATGGCGGTGCAGAGGTATGGTTTTAATCGCCGACTCTAGTATTTTTTCATTGGCAAATAGTGCGCCAGCAAATTTGGTCTTAGTGAGGCCGGGAAGTAGGGCATTTACGCGTATTCCATGGCGCCCACACTCTTTGGCAAAGGATTGAGTCATGTTGACGACAGCGGCCTTAGATATAGAGTAGATTCCTTGCATGGGGCCGGGCTTCAAGGCATTGATGGATGCAGTGTTCACAATGCTACCACCGCCGTTGTCACGCATTAATTTGCCACCTTCAATACACATAAAGAAGTACCCGCGAATGTTGACGTCGACGGTCTTGGTGTACGCACCAAGGTCTGTATCAAGAATGTCACCAAAGTATGGATTGGTTGCGGCATTATTGATAAGGATATCGAGCTTGCCATGAGCCTGCTTGATATGCGCAAAACAGCTGCTAATGTCGTCCATATTACCAACGTGGCAGGCCAAGGCTTCCGCACTTCCACCTGCAGCAATAATGGTGTTAGCGACGATCTGGCAATCATCTAGTTTACGGCTGGACACAATGACGTGAGCACCTTGTTCTCCGAGTAGTTTAGCGATGGACTCACCGATTCCGCGGCTGGCGCCAGTCACTAATGCAATTTTTCCGGTCAGATCAAATAAATTTGTAGCCATTATTGTGGTTACTCCAAGTTGGTTTTATAGGCCTGTTAAGCGCTGGTTAATAATTGTATCGGCTTCCGCCATGATGTTGTCGATCAGTTGTTTTACCGTAGGTTTGTCGTGAATTAGACCTGCAACCATACCGCAGGACCAAGCGCCAGCATCCATATCGCCAGTTTTCATAATTTTCGGGTAGACGCCAGCGACTTCCTCAACAATGTCTTCAAATTTTAAGTCAGCGCCTAATGCGGCTTCTTTTTCTAATAAACGTTCCACAGCCGGATTGTTAAGTACTCGCTCAGTATTGCGAAGAGAGCGCATCACTAATCGGGTATCTAATTCAGATGCGTTAATAATGGCCTGCTTAACATTTTCATGCACAGGGGCTTCTTCGGTGACAATAAATCGAGTGCCCATATTCATTCCTTCAGCGCCCATCGCGAGTGATGCGACCAAGCTGCGGCCATCGGCCATACCACCGGACGAGACAAAAGGAATGGTTAATTCATCAGCGGCTCTTGGCAGCAGGATAAAGTTAGGGACATCATCTTCCCCTGGGTGCCCGCCGCACTCAAAACCATCTACTGACACCGCGTCGCAGCCAATAGACTCTGCTTTTAGTGCGTGGCGAACAGAGGTGCATTTATGGATGACTTTAATACCGTTTTCTTTGAGTATGGGTAGCCACTGCGCTGGGTTGTTGCCGGCTGTTTCAACCACCTTAACACCACCGTCGATAATAGACTGAATCAATCCAGGGTAGTCGGGAGGGGTGAGAGATGGCAGAAAGGTAAGATTGACGCCGAAGGGTTTGTCAGTCATTTCACGGCATCTGGCAATTTCGTTGGCTAGTTTTTCAGGTGTTCCCTGAGTCAGACCCGTAATGATACCCAGACCACCGGCATTGGATACGGCTGCTGCTAACTCAGCAAGACCGACATGATGCATACCGCCTTGAATGATCGGGTGTTCGATACCCAGCATTTCAGTAATTCTAGTTTTCATATAGCACCCTTTTATGGTCGTAGTTGAATATAATTAGTCTATTTGGCTATTTTTACGTTTGAGCAAGTTTACAAGGTAGCGCACCGCCGTCGCAAATAAGAGCAGTATTATTCCGATAATCAATCGTAATGATACTAGGCTGATTTTGGGTTTTACAGGGAACACATGTGTCTGTTCGATAGCCGCCCATTTGTGGTCAGCAAGGTCGGTTGATGACATTTCTACCATCATTTGCAACATGTCGCGCACACTGCGGTAGCGCACCATTGCGACCGTATCCCATTCACCATGGGTTGTTTCATTAATGAACCCACCACTCACCGATGATACAAAGATAGGTAGGCTACCGCGCTTAAGTAACAGTGGAATAACACCTTCGCCATAACGGGCATCGGCCAGCATGGGATCACTCTCGGTTGACCAGGGTGAATCCTTCGGGTACAGCGATTTTTCTCTAAAGCGGATTAGATTGACCATGACAAATTCGTTACCGTCATCCTGTGTGGCTAATGCGCGCATGTATTTAGCAGCTTTGCTGCTATCTTTACCGCGTGCTTCTGAGTTTCTTGCCATCGATTTAATATAGGTCTCGAGTTCTGCGTCGTCTACAGGGTCACCTGAGCCTCCATACCAACTTAGTCCGAGGAGGTAGACGATTAAGAGTGCGGCGTACACGATCTTCATATTTATAACTCCTCTGGAGCGTCGCCAATATAGTTTAACCCCATGCGTGAGGCGTGTGCGGCCATAGCCGCTCTGAAGCCATTCCTAATGTGGCAGTAAGTGTAGCGATCCTTTTGTGCGAGCTGTATTGCTAGTTCTAGCGCTGCAGTTTGCAATTCATTAACAGGGTGAATGCTTCGAACCAGGTCGCGTTCAAGGCACTCTATTCCGGTGTGCGCCACACCCGTAAGCACCATATCCTTGTATGCTTTTTCGTTCGGTAGTAACCGAACTGTATCCCGACTTACGGGAGTGAATGGGATCTTAATATTGACTTCTGGGAAACAAAATCGGCCACGATCGTTACGCATTACTCGGTAATCTGCGGCGGTAGCGAGAATAGCGCCGCCGGCATAGGCATTACCATTGATGCAGGCTACTGTGGGAGCGTTTAATAGAGCGATACGGCACAGAACGGTATTAAATAGATCTGAGAATTGTTGCTTGCCAGCCTCATTTTGAGCGTTCAGCCAATCCAAGTTAATACCCGTACAAAAGGTTTTTTCATGTTCGCAAGTAATCATCAGTGCGGTGTTACCTTGATAGCTTTCTACTTCGTCCAATGCCGTTAAATAGTCATTCAAGACCTCGGTCGTCAATGTGTTTTCGTTGCCATTCTCCGTGTTTGTAAGTGTTAATACGTGAATACCCTGTCTGATATCGAGTTGCATACTTGTCATAATATTTACCGTCAAGATTATGTTGTCTAAAAATGAGAGCAGACATTAAAAACTAAAGTGACCACAGTACCGGGTGGTGTTTTTATGATCTACTGCCGCGGCTAATTATGGCATTGACCATGCCATAATGTAAATATACTATATGGTTGCTTTTCTATCTGTTACTGAGAAGTTATTAAATAGATTGATCGTAGACTACTTGTTGGGGCTAATAAGTCAGACCTCAAACGGTGTATGATTTCGAGAATTTTTGTAATGTGAGAGTACTGCAAATGATTAGTGCTGATATGCCATACGGAAAAAGCTTTAAAACTATTAAAGGCAAAACTATTGCCTATGTCGATGTGGGAGAGGGTGACCCTATTGTTTTGCTGCATGGAAATCCCACATCGTCTTACTTGTGGCGCAATGTTATTCCTCATTTAGAGGGGCTGGGCAGGGTGATTGCCCCAGATTTGATTGGTCAAGGTGACTCGGACAAGCTTCCCGCTAGCGAAGGCCCTGGGCGCTATACCTTTCAGGTTACCTATGATTACTTAGCCGGTTTACTTGAAGAACTTGGTATTAACGAAAATGTAACCTTAGTTATTCACGATTGGGGTAGTGCTCTCGGATTTCACTGGGCACAGATGCATGCTCATGCTGTTCGGGGCGTTGCCTATATGGAAGGTATTGTCTGTCCGGTGACTTGGGATGATTGGCCTGAATCTGCACGCGGCATTTTTAAAGGATTTCGATCAGAAAAAGGCGAAGATCTAGTGCTGCACCGCAATATGTTTGTTGAGGCAGTGCTGCCAAGCTCGGTGATACGTGATTTGGGGGAAGAGGAGATGGCGTACTATCGGCGGCCATTTTCTACACCGGATGATCGGCAGCCAACCCTAAATTGGCCTCGCCAGATTCCCATTGATGGGGAGCCCGCGCATATGGTTGAGCTGGTTGATAACTATGGGCAATGGATGGCAAAAAACACATCGTTACCTAAACTGTTTATTAATGCAGATCCTGGTTCAATATTGACTGGAATGGCGCGGGAATTTTGTCGTAGCTGGCCTAATCAAACCGAGGTGACGGTTTCCGGCCTGCATTTTATTCAAGAAGACTCGCCCAACGAAATTGGCAGTGCTGTGGCGGAATGGCTAAGCGCTATTTAACGAATGAGCAAGAAATAACTAATGAGGATTTAAGCAATGAGTGATGTACCGGTTTATATGGTGGTTAATTTGGCAGTTACAGACGTTAATGAGTATCGTCAGTACGAGAAAGGATTTTTCGCGATTCTAAAGCGGTTTGGGGGTCAGTTTGTGACCTTTGATGACAATCCCATTACGTTGGAAGGTGTTGCTCCTCGGTCAGGCAGGATGATCATCTTTAGCTTTCCATCAGAACAGGCAGCCAAAGATTGGTGGGCAGATGAGGAGTATCAGGCGTTGAGTGAACATAGGCGAGCAGGTACCAAATGTGAATTTTTAACGCTGGTGCATGGATTGCCACGAAGAACTTAAGAGCTTCGCGAGCCGGTCGTGGGCTTTTTTTGTTAATAGTTATTAATAGGGGAAGAGGTAAGTGGCTACTTTGATGATAATTTGGGGTGTTGCAATTGTCGCCTATTGTTTATTTTGGGCGTGGTACGATGGCTTTGGGAACCAGGTCTCAGAGCAGGATCTAAACCGTTATATGGCTTGTGTTGAGCAGTCTGAACTCAGCGAAGAGTCCGTGGCGAGTTACCAAAATTTCTTTGCCACTGATGATGGCAAAGAGTTCTTTATGGTTAATCTGTTGCACCTAAAAGAACCAAAGCGCGAATCACGACAACTGTTAAATAAGTACACGTCAATTTTTGTCGATAAGTTAATGAAAAGGGCCGGACACCCTTACTTTGTTGGCTTAGCTCAGGCAAGAAATATTGAAAACCTTAATTGTGAGGTCGTCGATGGATGGACAACAACCGCCTTAATGCGGTACCGAAGCCGCAAAGATCTTGGTGAGCTCTTAGTGGACACCTTTCGCAGCGAGCACCATGGGTTTAAGCTTGCCGCCTTAGAGAAAACCTTCGCTTTTCCAGCATCGGCAAAGCTGAACATAGGCAGTGTGCGATCACTTGTTGGTTTAGTAATTGCGTTGATTGCAGCCGTTACGCATATTGTTTTTATCTCTTAAAGGCTTGATCCCAGAAGTGAAGTTAGCATGGATACTCATCAGTCAAACAATAACCTGACTAGCTACTCCATTTTCAGTAACATTAATGGCTGATTAACGCGCAGTAAGATTTTAATAACAATGGGAAAATATAACCAATGAGCACTGACAACCCTCTGTTTCAACCCTTCAATATAGGTAGTCTGAGCCTAAAAAACCGAATCGTTATGGCACCAATGACGCGTAACTTTTCGCCGAATGATAATATTCCTGGTGAAAACGTAGTCGATTATTATCGGCGCCGTGCTGAGGGTGGTGTTGGCTTGATCATTACTGAAGGTACCTGCGTTGGCCATATAGGCGCGAGTGGCTACCCTGGCGTGCCTTATTTTCACGGAGAGGCTAGGCTGGCTGGCTGGAAGAAGGTGGTTGATGCGGTGCATGCTGCAGGCGGAAAAATTGCACCTCAACTTTGGCATGTTGGGGCTATGCGTAGGTCTGGTACTCCACCTGAGGGCGATGTCCCAGGCTTTGGTCCCTCAGGAATGAATGTCCCTGGTAAGGTCAATCGCCATACAATGACACAGCAAGATATTGACGATGTAATCGCGGCTTTTGCTCAAGGGGCTGCAGATGCTAAAGAGCTTGGCTTTGATGCGGTTGAACTGCATGGCGCGCATGGCTATTTAATTGACCAGTTTTTTTGGGAAGGAACGAATCAACGGGAAGATGGTTACGGTGGTTCGCTGAAAAATAGAAGCCGTTTTGCCTTGGAGATTATTAGGGCAGTTCGCAAGACCGTTGGCCCTGACTTTCCTGTCATTTTACGCTGGTCTCAGTGGAAGCAGCAGGATTACACTGCACGTTTGACTCAGACCCCTGAAGAGCTCGAGAGCTTTTTAGTGCCGCTCGCTGATGCGGGAGTCGATATGTTTCATTGTTCGCAGAGACGCTTTTGGGAACCTGAATTCGATGGTAGTGAGCTAAACTTAGCGGGTTGGACACGCAAAATAACAGGTAAGCCGGCGATCACTGTGGGCAGCGTGGGTTTGGATGCTGATTTTATTCCAGTTCCGGGTGAGGTGACCTTTCGTGAGGCTGAGCCTGCTAGTCTTGATGATTTAGAGCGCCGACTGCAGTCTCAAGAATTTGATCTTGTCGCCGTCGGTAGGGCGCTAATTGCAAATCCGAGCTGGGTAGATATGGTGATGGACAATAAAACTGATGACATACAGCCCTTTCGGAAAGAACATCTCGGAGAGCTTGTTTAAGGGACTGTTTAAAAAACTAATAAATAGGGGAAACTATCTTGGAATTAAAAGATAAAATCATAGTCATTACTGGTGCGGGGAGCGGTATCGGGAGGGCGTTAGCTGTTCGTTTTTATGCTGAGGGTGCTAAGAGAATCGTTGCTGTAGATATTAATCTGAGTAACGCTGAGGACACAGCGAATATGGTTGATGGCATCGCGATGATGGCTGACGTAGCAAAAGAAGACGATATTTCACGCATAGTTGAAGACACTGAAGCAAATATAGGCCCGATTGATCTTTTTTGCTCCAACGCAGGTGTTGGTATAGGGGAAAACATACACTCGCCTAATTCTGAATGGCAGGCTATATGGGATATCAATGTAATGTCCCATGTGTATGCGGCACGTCATTTGGTGCCTCGCATGGTTGCGCGTGGTGGAGGCTACTTCTTGAATACGTCCTCTGCTGCTGGATTGCTGAATCAGATCGGCGGTGCAGCCTACGGGGTGACTAAGCATGCCGCAGTGGGTTTTGGGGAATGGCTCGCTATTCATC
>Ga0066381_10000065_pt1 | contig 16675 bp, 10 predicted proteins | sample Knorr_S23_td_AAI_FD_70949 | JGI IMG/M metagenome (GOLD analysis project Ga0066381, IMG submission 70949) | Marine microbial communities from Southern Atlantic Ocean transect - Knorr_S23_td_AAIW_ad_876m_LV_B | ecosystem: Environmental > Aquatic > Marine > Oceanic | place: Southern Atlantic ocean... | reverse complement strand
CTGAACGTGTGGAACCGAAATCACTTCAACCCGATCCGGCGTGCTCAGTGGCCGTGGGCCGAACAGACCCTCTACGCCGACTTCGTGAAACCCATCACCTACCAGCACCAGGCGGGTGAAGTTTGGTCCAGAGAACTCTCCTTCTTTCGTACAACGATCCTAAGAGACTTTGAGCCGGACCAAGCCACCCGTGCGCTGTTCCGTATTCTGGGCCTAAATGAGGCCCCATTCGACGAACTGGTAGCCACTGGGATGGATCCGGACAGCTACGTCCATGGACAGTGCGCAGATGCCCTCCGGGGCGTCGATGGAAAGGCGAAGGTATACATGGGCATCGGGGTGGACGCCCCGCGGACCCTGCCCGAAACCGCTAAGTGCTCGCGGGATATCGTATACCGCTCAGTCATGGCAACCTACCGGGCTGGTGGGCATGGGGTGGTCTTAGCGCCCAACTACGCGTCGATGCACCTGACCCACCTTGATGGTGTGGCACAGGCCCTCGACGAACTGGGTCAGAAGTGAAGTGAGCTTCAAGCGATCCGTCCCCGAAGGAATGGGTATTTGAGCACCCCACCGCTGCTGGAGGTACGTGACCTCCAAACCAGTTTCACCCTTGGTGGACGTGCCCCATTAGTCGCGGTGGACGGGGTGGGATTTTCCGTGGCCCCTGGGGAGACACTCGCTATCGTGGGTGAGAGCGGATCGGGGAAATCAGTAACTGCACTCTCTATCATGCGCCTCCTTCCAGCCAGGGTCGGCAAGATCACCCGGGGATCAATCCACCTCGGGACACGGGATCTCACCCAACTGCCTGAGGAGGAGATGCGAACCGTTAGGGGCAAAGAAATTGGAATGATCTTTCAGGAGCCCATGACCAGTCTGAATCCGGTTCACACCGTGGGCACGCAGATCGCCGAAGTACTGATCCAACATGAAGGACTCTCTAGTGCGGAGGCCCGGGAGCGCGCCATATCAATGCTCGAAACCGTTGGCATCTCAGACCCGGACCGGAGCGTCGACAACTATCCTCACGAGATGTCTGGAGGCATGCGCCAGCGCGCCATGATCGCAATGGCGCTGGCGTGTCATCCGAACCTCCTCATTGCCGACGAACCCACGACTGCCCTCGACGTTACGATCCAGGCCCAGATCCTTGATCTCATGGAGGAGCTCCAGGACGCGCTTGGGATGGCCATCATCTTCATTACTCATGACCTGGGCGTCGTCGCCCAGATGGCTCGGAGGGTGGTGGTGATGTACGCCGGGCAAGTGGTGGAGACCGGCCCTGTGGCGGAAATCTTCGGTCACCCCAGAATGCCCTATACGGCCGGACTTATCGAGTCAATTCCCCGCCTTGGCAGCTCGGGAGGAGGACGGCGCCTCCGAACCATTCCAGGGCAGGTTCCCTCAATGTCGGAGCTACCATCGGGGTGCCGGTTTTCCACCCGTTGCCCCCACGCCCATCCTGAGTGCGTGGAGACGCAGCCACAGCTAGAGTTGATTTCTGACGGGCACGAAGTGCGCTGCCTGCGCTGGCAGGAACTGGATTTGGCTACGGAGACTGCCTCGTGACGGACCACCTGCTCCGCGTGGAGAGTCTCGTGAAGCGGTTCCCCATCCGGGGGGGAGCGCTGAACCGGGTGGTCAATTACATCCAGGCCGTGAATGGCGTCTCTTTTACTGTGCGCCGAGGAGAGGTTCTCGGGCTTGTGGGCGAGAGTGGCTCTGGGAAAACCACGATAGGACGGCTGGTCCTCCGTCTCGAGGAAGCCACCGCCGGAAAGGTGATTTTCGACGATACCAATATCCTTGAGCTCCCCAAGAAAGACATGCGCCGCTTCCGGAAGCGGATGCAGATCATCTTCCAGGATCCCTACGCCAGCCTGAATCCCCGGGAGAAGATCCGGACTGTGATCGGACATGCCCTGGCGCTACACCGTATCGGCACGCCGGAGAGCAGACGTGAACGTACGGTCGAGCTCATTGAGCAGGTTGGTCTCTCCCCGGATCAACTGGACCGGTTCCCTCACGAGTTCTCCGGGGGACAGCGTCAGAGGGTCGGGATCGCTCGGGCCTTGGCGGTGAACCCCGATTTCCTGGTTGCGGATGAGCCGGTCTCGGCCCTCGACGTCTCCATCCAGGCCCAGGTCATCAACCTCCTGAGCGATCTCAAGGACCAGCTCGACCTGACCATGCTTTTCATTGCCCATGACCTGGCTGTCGTGGAACACATCTGCGACCGTGTGGCCGTGATGTACCTCGGAAAAATCATGGAGATCGCTCCCTCCAGGACCCTATACAACGACCCCAATCATCCCTACACCGAGGCCCTCCTCTCAGCCGTTCCTGTGCCGGAGCCGGGACATCGACAGAAGCGGACAGTCCTGAGTGGAGACATCCCCAGCGCTATCAACCCTCCCTCGGGGTGTGTCTTCCGGAGCCGATGCCCCCGTGCGGAGGCCATCTGCGCCACTGAAACCCCGGAGTTAAAGCAGATAGGCCCCGATCACTTTAGCGCCTGCCACCTGACAACCTGAGTCACCGCCATCCGGTCAGAGCGAGTTCGCAAAGCCCTTGAGGTCGCGGAGTGTTGCCGCGTACACATCTGGTAGCGCTACTGGGAAGATCACGTCCGCTGCGTGAGCTGTGCCATTGACGGTCCGACTATACACAGGCACACCGGCGGCGCTGAGCATCCGGAAGTATGCCAGACCCTCATCCCGGAGCGGGTCCAGTTCATTGACCGATATCACATGCGGTGGCAGCCCTGTCAGTTCTTCACGGTTGGCGTGGTATGGCCAGCAAAGGGGGTTATGATCGTTCTCGCGGTCTGGATCGTATGCAACCGCCATCGCCCCCATCGCGCTGCAGTTCAGGAAGTAATCATCATTTTCATAGAGCGATGGAAGCTCCGGAATCTTGTGGGTCCATGCATTGGAGATGTAGGGGCAAAGCGCATACGTCCCATCGATCTGGTCGAGCTTGCTATCCTTCTTGGCTCGAATGGTCATGGCGAGGGATAGGTTGCCACCCCCCGATTCTCCGGAGACAACAATCTTCGATATCCCAAGCTCAGCCTTGTTGTCGAACGTCCATTGCAGTCCGCTCATGCAGTCGTTTAGGCCTGCAGGGAATGGGTGGTTTCCGAGTTTTCCTGCGCCATTCCGAAACTCCACACCTACGACCACCATGCCCGCAGCGGCCAGCTCATCGCGCCAGCGAACATAGGGTATATCGGCAGCGGCTAGGATGACCATACCCCCTCCATGGACATGATAAATGCATGATAGAGGCCCGGAAGCATTCCTAGGCGAGTGGATGTATAGCTTGATATTGTTACCGTCTGCTCCCGTTATCACTTCAGTGTGCCTTTCCACATTTTCGATACGCGGCAAATCAGCGAACCACATCTTGAAGGCATCGTTGTAGCTAGGCTCAATCATCGCCATGAATTCGCGTAGCTCCTCGATCGGCGACTCAGCTGTGACCGGGATAGGCTCAGGTGCTAGATCGAAGCCAAGTTCCGCCATAGCTGCGACCATTCGAGGATCAGCCCGTGGCTCCGTCTTCAAGACTCTAGTGGGATCACCAAGCCTGCCTGGTAAAAGTAGCTGCTCCCCACTGAGATCGGATTCAACGGACATACTCGTGGCCCTTTCCGAAAGGAATAAATTGAACGGGAACTCAACCAGAGGTTGGTTGAGTTCTTCCCAGATGACGCCTAATTCTGAGAACCTACTTCTTGTAAACGTAAATCAGAAGAAGACCCGGAAGAAATGTAATAAGTCCCTGTGACCAACTCAGGTAACCCAATAAGTTCAGCAAAAGCGAAGAGAGCAACAGGCCATATCCAAGCCTTAGTTTCCTCATGAAATGAATGACAAAATCACAAGTGCTGTAGCGATTACCAGACCCGCTATCTGAACCGTTACCACGACTTTATAAAGGACGTGCTTGGTGTCTTCTGTCATCACTACCCTAAGATGCAGTGAAAAAGGGAGGGTACACCAGCGAGGGTAACTCCGCTGGCGCAGTTCAAGAACTAGGACTCATTTTAGAAACATGTGCTATATCAGACCAACAGCAGTGCTGCTACCATCGGTATCTGGAGACAGTAGGACCAGATGGGCCCCGTGGATCGCCCTACTGCTTCTGGGGTTTGTAGCCGCCTTCGTTCCCAGTCCGGCGACCGGCCAATCCCCGACTATCTTGATCCGAGCCGGCGAGATCCACACTGTCACAAACGGCGTTATCAGGGACGGCGAGATTCTTGTCCGTGATGGACTCATCGAGCAGATAGGTGCGTCCGTCGACGCCCCTGCCGACGCTCAGGAATACTGGGCGGAAGTGGTTATTCCCGGGATGATCGATGCTCACGCACACCTGGCGCTGGATAGGTCTAGTCGCTCACGGATTCCTGGACCCTTCACACCCGAATGGAGGGCAGTCGAGAACCTGGATCTCGAGGACCCGATGATCCAAGTCGCCCTCTCCGGAGGCGTGACATCCGTGATCGCTCGCTCCGGCAGCGGAATCATTTCAAGCGGCCAGTCCGTAGCCCTGAAGATGAAGAGCACGCCCGGACCTGACATGATTCTCAAGCCCTACGTGGATCTGAAGATGGCGGTACGCCCACTAATCAACCTGCGGCCAAGCGAGACGCCACAGACGGTTATGGGTTGGTATGCGACCGCGGATGACTACTTTCGACGGGCCGAGCTCTACATGGCCCAGCAGGATGCCCACGCAGAGGGGCAAACCGACGAGCCTCCTGAGATCAATGAACGGCTCGAGGCACTCGTACCCGTCATTCGTGGCGAAGTCATGGTCCACGCTCACTCGCACTATCCGAGTGAGATCATGATGGTCCTGCGGCTTGCGAGGAAATACGGCTTCATTGACCACCTAGCGCTCGCGCATGCGGAAGAGGTGTTCCCGCTAATCGATCTCCTCGCCGGGACCCGCATCATCCCTGTCATCGGCCCGATGATGATCGTTCAGTACTACAACGATCCCGAGCCTATAAACCTGCTCGAGGAGCTTCTGGATGCTGGCATCACCGCTAGCATCCAAACTGATATGTCCAACCAACACTTCAAAGACTTCCGGGAGTACGGCGCATTCCTGGCACGGCACGGCCTGACTGACCAGCAAGCACTCGAGGTCATGACGATCAATGGAGCCAAAGCGATGATGCTCGAGGACCGGGTCGGCAGCATCGAGATAGGAAAAGACGCTGATCTCGTTCTACTGGATGGACACTTCCTGGATTTAACCGCAGACCGGGTCGAGCGGGTGTTCATTGATGGCCAGCTGGAGTACGAGCGAGGTGAAGTTCAACAGAGAAGCCGGCCGCGGAAAGTGGGACCGTTCGGTCCTCTTAGGAATGGAATCAGGCCGAATGATGAATCCTTTGCCATCACAGGCGCCCACGTCTTTACCGTCAGCGATGGTGCCATAGAGGACGCCACAATAGTAGTCGAGGCAGGCAGGTTCACGCGGGTGGAAGCGGGCGGGACAGCCCCTGCGGGGATGCCGGTGATGGAATTGGGTGGGCGGGTCGTCATGCCCGGAACCATCATCGCTCGTGCGTTCGCAAATGACTGGATCGGCGATCTCAAGTGGCAAGTCCAGAACGACGAAATCACTGAGCCGATCGTGCCTGAGATGAACGCGCTCTACGCTGTGGACCCGTGGTTTCCTTCTTACCGGGTGAATACCACGATCGGGGTGACTGCGATCAACGTGACCCCAGGGACTCTGAATCTGATCGGAGGTAGTGGTGTCCTGATCAAGACGCCGGGCCTGAACTTCGAAGAGATGGTGAGGCGAGAGCCGAGCAGCATGGTCATGTCGCTGACTTCCGGAACGACCCGCTACTGGGCGGATGCATCGAGCGGCTCCATCACGCTGGATAGCGCCTCAATGATCATCCGAGGAGTGTTGGACGCGGCATCGGAGTACTCAGAAGGAGGCCTCACCCGTGAGTACGACCAGCGCCACGAGGCCCTCCTCCCTCTGCTAAGCCGGGAGGTACCCGCGCTCATCCATGCTGATCGTGTAGCGGAGATCCAGGAAGCGATGAGCATCGCCCAGGACTATGACTTACGTCTCGTCATCACCGGAGGAGTGGAGGCCTACAAGCTGGCTGATGAGCTTGCTGCAGCCGATGTAGGAGTCATTCTCGGCAACTCCGGCAGCTACGCTTCCGACATCCGTGGAGGGGGAGAGGGCTGGAGTATCGAGGGCCCGGCAATTCTGAGCCGGGCAGGCGTCAAGGTGGCCTTCTTTGGTCCCGGTGCGTCGCGCCGGGCGTCACCGATTGGCCGTTTGGGTGGTGAACCGATCCTGAATTCCGCCTGGGCGTTCAGGAACGGCGTGGCAGAGGTCGAAGCGTTACGGATGGCAACCCTGAACGCAGCCGAGATGCTTAATATCGAAAGTCAGGTCGGCAGCATCGAGGTAGGAAAGGACGCTGATTTCATCGTCCTAGAGGGCCACCCGTTCGACTACCGTGTCGTGCCATCGTTCGTATTCGTGGACGGGAAACTGGAGGCAGAACGCCGCTAGTCGATTCTCCAATTGGGCGTGAGGAGTGCCGGTCAGTTCCCCGGGTGATACTCCCTCTCCATGTGGTCCTCGACATCTGCCCGATAGTAGTAAACCTCCCTCAGGTCGCCGGCGGCGTACAATTCTGCTTGGTCATTGAAGTGTACTGAAGACGGGTCACTGTCCAATCCACCAGCGGTGACCGCGCGGGCGCGCACTCGGTCTCCGAACTCGACGACGGCCACGAAGCTATTACCACTCGTGCCGTACCACTTCTTTGTCTGTGGATAGGCTCGCGCGCCGAACGAGGCCAACGATCCCCACCGACTAGAGGGGAAGCCGACCGGTGTGCTGGGCCCGGCATCGTCGAAGGGCTGCACGATATCTCCTGTGAGGCGCTGAAAGCGATTGATGTCACCCCAAGGCGTACGCCAGCTCCCAAAGTCAGACTCGAGCCTGGCCGAAGCTGCATTGAGCGCCTGTAGCAACTCCTGGGGTGTCGCACGCTCTGTAGAACCCAGGCGACGCGCTTCCTCGCCGAAAAATATGGCGAGCGAGGTGGGGACTGACTCGACGGACCAACGAAGATCCCAGTCTCGGAGAATGCCGACCTGCTCGGCGAGCTCCGCCCTGAGAGGATTGGATGCGTCAGCTTGATCGTAGGACCTTACGAGGGCGGGGATCAGTTCCTCGAACCCGGTGAGATACGAATCGAACGCGGCATCGATGAGCGACGGTAGCGTGAAGTCGGTCTTGCCTTCGAGGACGCGCACCGCGTGAAGGCCGCGAGCGTTCTCACCGCTGCGCTGCACGTAGATCGGAAATTCTTCACGCCTGGGGCTATCCGGCCCTGCGGCGGAGAACGGCCAATTGTTCGTGTTCTGTAGCCATCCAACCGAAGGGTTCACAGCATTCGGCGTCTCCTCGATGGTGTGCACGCCTTGCCAGTCGGTCGCCGGGTCACTTCCGTCAACCGGTTGCAGATAGTTGAAGCGAGTGTCGCGAACCGGAATGAAGTTGGAGTGGAGGTAGGCTATGTTGCCCTCCGAATCCGCAAAGACTGTGTTATTGGACGAGTTCGTGTGGGTGCGCATCACCTCGATGTACTCGTCGTAGCTCTGTGCCTTAGTCCGCATGTACGACTGGATGAGCGCGTTCATTGGCTCTTCCATCAGAGCAACGCTTACCCACGCACCATCGACCTCCCGGACGATGGGCCCGTGATGCGTCCGGTAGACCGTAAACTCGCGCTCCGCCATTCCGGTGTCCGTCTTGTACGGGACGGTGACTTGCCGGACAGTCACGGGACGCTCCTCGTCCCCATAACGGTAGTAGAGCGTTCCGTCTCGCTCGACGACTGTCTCGAGGAACTCGTCAATGTTGTCGACACCACTCGATGTGTGCATCCAACCGGCGTTCTCATTGAATCCCTGGTACACGAAAAACTGGCCCCACGTCACGGCGCCGTAGGCGTCGAGTCCTTGCTCGCTGACCATGTGGAGCTCCTCGCGGAAGAAGAACGAGGTGTGGGGATTGATGAGAAGCAAAGCATTGCCAGCGGATGTGTTAGCAGGCGCGATGGCAATGCCGTTCGACCCGGTAGGTTCCTCATCCAGATCCGGTTCGTTGAGGGCAGAGGGCACCATGGCGAGGGTCGCAGCGAAGGGCTCACGATCGAGGGCCGCCTGCGCATTACTCGGTTGGCCATAGAACGCCTCAAGACGACCAAGGTTCACGCGTTCGATATCTCCGCCGATACTCCCTTCGCTGAACGTAAGCGCCATCCACGGCTCAAACCGGGTGAGCACTCTCGGCTCCACCTCAGGATGAGTGTAGAGGTAGTAGTTGAGACCGCTGGCCCAAGCATCCATTAGGTCCTTAAGCCACTGCGGGCTCGCCTCATACTGGGTCTGCATGTCCGCGGGGTCGATGAAGAGCTTCATCCGCAGATCACGCCAGATCTCATCCTCTCCCTCAGCTTCTGCGAGTCGACCCTGAGAGTTGAGGAAGTTCACCTCAATCCGGTTGAAATCATCCTCTGCCTGTGCGTAGATCATGCCGAAGACGGCATCTGCGTCGGTTTCACCATATATATGTGGGACGCCCCAGTCGTCACGGATGATCGTGACACTCTGAGCCTGCGCTTCCCAGGCCGCGACCTCGACGTTGGTCTCTTGGGGCGCACATGCCACACATACCAACAGGAGGGTGAGGATACCTTTCTTCATGACTGCCCCGCGCTAAGTGTAATGGGATTCTTGCTTGAGTCCCTGTAGTCGCATCGTACACGAACGGGATCGAATCGACCAGTCAGCTAGAGCCTCATTACCGTGATCACGGCTTCACCGGGGGCGCGGTCAGTACCAGTTGAAGCCGAGTCCGAAACGGATGAGATTCATACTACGGTCTTCAAAGCCTCCGTAGTGAAAATCTGCGGCGCCCGACACGGCAACACACACGAGGATTCATGCACTGCATTTTATACATCGCCCTAGTCTACGCCCTCATCGTGGGCGCGGACGTCCAGGCTCAGCAGCCTCCGGCCGCGAGCGCGTCCGCGATTACCAGTGCACCTGTCATCGATGGCCGGCTCGACGACGACGCATGGGCAGAGGGTCAGGTCCTCACGGGCTTCGTCCAGAGAGAGCCGACCGAGGGACGACCGGTCTCGGAGCGCACTGAGGTTCGAGTCGCCTACGACGAGGAGGCGCTCTACATAGGCGCGTGGCTCTTCGACAGCGACCCAACTTCGCTCGTTTTCGGCCAAACGCTCAGAGACGCTTCGCTCAACGAATCCGATGCGTTCGTCCTTGTGCTCGATACCTACCTCGATCGCCAGAATGGCTTCGTATTCGGGACAACGCCTGCGGGGATCGAGTACGACGGCCAGGTCGCGAACGAGGGCCAAGGTGGTGGTGGTGGTGGTGGTGGGCGACCAGGTGGTGGTGGTGGGCGACAACAAAGGGGCTCGGGCGGCGGCTTCAACCTCAACTGGGACGGGAGCTGGGAGGTTGCGACCAGCACGGACTCACGTGGCTGGTACGCTGAGATGCGCATCCCCTTCACGACGCTGCGCTACGGGACAGGGGGCGACCAAACATGGGGATTGAACTTCGAGCGGCGTATCCGACGCAACAGCGAAGAAGCGGTCTGGGCGCCGATCCCTCGACAGTTCAACCTCTACCGCGTCTCGCTCGCGGGGACGCTGGACCTTGCGGCACCGGCCACGCGGATAGCCACAATCAACCCCTATGTGCTGAGCAACAGCTTCAAGGATTACACCGTCACCTCACCAGACGCGGAATTTGGATCGAAAGTTGGCATCGATGCCAAAATCGGTCTGAATCAGAGCCTGACACTCGACCTAACGGTCAACACCGACTTCGCGCAGGCCGAAGTTGACGACCAGCAGGTCAACCTGACGCGCTTCTCGCTCTTCTTTCCTGAGAAGCGTGCCTTCTTTCTTGAGAACGCAGGGACGTTCTCAGTGGGCTCGGGACGATCAGCTGAGCTCTTCTTCAGCCGTCGGATCGGCCTTTCCAGTGGGCAGGAGGTTCCCATCCATGCAGGGGCGAGGATGACGGGTAAGGTCGGAGATGTGCAACTCGGCCTGCTCAACATTCAAACGGGGGGGCTCAGCGTGCCCAGCACGGTGAACGGCGGTACCCTGCGGGTCGCTCCCAACAACAATTTCGGTGTCGTACGAGCATTCCGGGAATGGGAGAACCGGTCCCGGATCGGCGGGATCTTCGTGTCACGATTGAATACGAACTCGCCGAGTGACTACAACCTGACGTACGGACTCGACGGCCGACTCGGGATCGGCCAAGACCTGACCTTCAGTGGCTGGGCCGGCCTGACCACCACGCCCCTCCCGTCCGGGACACCTGATCTTCGTGAGGGGTTCAACAACGGGGAGTACGGCTACGCCGGCACCGGGAACTTTGTCACCCGCGACTGGGAAATCTCGGGAGGCTATCGCCAGATCGGCAGCGAGTTCAACCCCGAGGTCGGCTTCGTGAATCGCAGCGCATACCGCTACATCAGTGGCCGAGTCCTGTATCACCTCCGTACGGAAGGGGTCGACTGGTTCCGAGAGTTTCGCCCGCACATTTCGGGAAACTCTTTCTGGTCACTCGGAGGCTTCAACGAGTCATACTACGTCCACATCGACAGTCACTTCGCCTTTGAGAACGGCGCCGAGATTCATCTTCCGGGCTGGAACCTCACGGGCGAGGGGCTCGACACCCCATTCCAGATCCGGGACGAGGGCGACCTTCCGGACGGCGGGCGGGGGCCTATCATCATCCCAGCCGGCACGTACAACAACCAGGAACTCCTGTTCGTGGCAAACACGAACCGGAGTGCGCCGCTTTCGGTTTCGGCAGGAGTGACTTTTGGTGAGTTCTACTCCGGTACCCGGTCCTCACCCTACGGGAGCATTTCCTATCGCTTTCGTGATCGGCTCACGACCTCAGTTAGTATGAACTACTTCGACGTGAAGCTGGATGAAGGAAGCTTCACGACCTCGCTTGTCAGGCTCACTGGCTCATACTCCTTCACGCCCCGAATATACCTCCAGGCGAACCTCCAGTATAATGACGATTCGAAGAACCTCGGGAGCAACATCCGGCTAGGTTGGCTCGATACCGCCGGCACCGGGCTCTTCATTGTCTACAACGACACGGAGTTCCTGGGTGACATCGATCCGCTGGGCTTCCGATCGGGACCCCGCCAGCGTCAGCTGGTGATCAAGTACACGAAACTCTTCAATCTCAGGGGGTAGTCCGAGCATCTTCGGGTCCGCCGAGTCCGAATAACGACTGAGCCTCGATGAAGCGAACCGCATCCGAGATGTCCAGCCTGCACCGTGGGTTGATCCTAGCGGCCCTTATCGCCGCGGGTGAGGCAGTCTTCCTCCTGCCCTTCGTCCTGGCTCGCGTCTTTCGCCCGACGTTCCTCGACGTGTTCGGGGTCACGAACCTCCAACTCGGGACCGCGTTTTCCCTGTACGGCATCGTTGCCATGGTGTCGTACTTCGCCGGGGGGCCATTGGCGGACCGGTTTTCGGCCCGTCGACTCATGACTGCCGCGCTCCTCGCGACGGGTCTGGGAGGGGTGGTCCTCACGGGAATCCCGTCGATTCGGGTAATGAACTTCCTGTGGGCCTTCTGGGGGCTGACCACAATCTTCCTGTTCTGGGCGGCAATGCTGCGGGGGACGCGCGAGTGGGGAGGAGCCACCCGCCAGGGTCGGGCTTATGGCCTGCTCGATGGTGGGAGGGGCCTCCTCGCAGCGCTGATCGCATCCTTTACGGTCCTCGTGTTCGCCTTGGCTCTGCCAAGCGACGTCTCGTCCGCTACGCCGGAACAAAGGGCGGCCGCTTTCCGCACCGTCATCTGGGTCTTTACCGGCCTTGTCCTTGGCATCGCCCTGCTCGTCTGGGTGGTGGTCCCGGACATCACTCCGCAAGATAATCGGGGGAACCAGCAGAAGCTCTCACTCAATGGCATCCTCGGGGTATGCCGGATGCCCGCCGTGTGGCTTCAAGCCGTTATCGTCGTGTGCGCCTACGTCGGCTACAAGGCAACGGACGACTTCTCACTCCTCGCCCGCGATGTGCTTGATTTCGACGAGGTGGCCGCTTCGGGGATTGGGACGCTGTCGTTCTGGATTCGCGCGATCGTGGCCGTCGCGGCTGGCTATCTCGGAGACCGCATCGATTCATCAAGGGTCATCGCATGGGGCTTTTCTATCCTCGTCGCGGGAAGCCTCTTGATTGCCTCGGGCGCGGTCGTCCCGGGGGTCGCCTGGATGCTGATCACGACGATCGTCGCAACCAGCGTCGGCATCTACGCGATCCGAGGCGTCTACTTCGCGCTACTGGCAGAGGGTGCAGTGCCCCTGACGTTCACTGGGAGCGCAATCGGTGTGGTGTCCTTCGTGGGATTCACCCCGGATGTTTTCATGGGCCCGCTCATGGGCGTACTACTCGACAGCTCGCCGGGCGTTCTGGGTCACCAACACGTGTTCGCGTTGGTGGCGGCCTTTGGTGTCGTGGGCCTCTTGGCCACGATCGCCTTCAGACGCACAACTAGAACACACCGTGCGGGTATCAGCGCTCTGTGAGGAGCTAGGACACTTCTGCTAGAAGGGTGCGTGTGTCCTACGACACCGGACGAACCCTCTTCTTGAGCATGAACAGACCCTCTTGCATGCTGGTCACGAGAATCGTGCCGCTGTCGAAGAATGGGTATGTGCTCCACGCTCCACCAAATCCCGGCCCCGTCCCGAACGGAGACGTATCAAACATGCCGACCTCAACCGGGTTCAAGGGGTCCGAGATATCGAGGATATGGAGCCCGTACCTGTAGTTGGCCTGATAAGTGAAGTCTCCCTTCACGTACAGATTATGCGCACTGGCTGGCAGTGATCCAAAGAATTCTTTCACGAGGATGGGATCTTCGAGGTCGTCGAGTTCCCAGACCAGGGTGCGTGTCGTCTCAACGTTGCCGGCGATCACGTCGCTCTCGTCATCCATGATGAAATACCGATGATCCTCGGTCACCCATCCCTGGTGCATGTAAGCCGGATTGGGATGTGACGCGGTCGACAACTCGACCGGATTCGACTTATCGGTCACGTCCGAGATCTGGAACCGGTTCCCAGACATCCTCAGGCAGATCTCCTGACCGCGATAAGATTCATCCGGACCGCGGTAGACGATGCATTGGGCGTCGTGTGTGCCCCCCGGCTCCGAACAGCCGACAAAGGTAGGCTCCATCGGCTCACTGATGTCGACCATGTGCATACCGGCACAGCCTCGACTAGTCAGGTACGCGAAACCGGTCTCTTCATTGATGATGATATTGTGGCTGCTCTCAACCACATTGAGTCCGTCGCCTCTATAAAGGAGGTCTGGATCAAAGACGACTGGGGGATCCACAACGTCTCGGAGACGGGTGAGATCAAAGACCTGCATGCCGTGTGCGCCTGCCCCATCCGCGACGATGAAGGCGTGGTCCCTGTAGGTCTTGATATCTCGCCACAGCTGCGAGCGTGGCGTGTTCAAGGTCTTCGGGAGGTCGCCGATGAGCACGGGGTTCGTCGGGTCCGTGATGTCGATGAACGACGTACCATCGTTTCGTCCCACGAGAGCGTATTCGCGCCCGGCCTCGGAGTCGGTCCAGCCCCAGTTGTCATTCGCTCTGATTCCCCGCGCTGCTTCAGGGGCGGTCAGCAACGAGATCGGGATGTAGGCTAGCAGTTCAATGTCGTTGCAGTCGAAGGACTCCACAGTCCCTTCCGTGCACCGGCGCTCCTCACCGAAGACGGCACCCAGAGCATCGGGCGCACTCAGGAGAACGTCTCCCTGCCGCCACGTTCCGTTGTCGTCACGTTCGTAGACGAACACTCCACCGGCCTGATGGTCGAGCCCTGAGGCCGTCACTGCCGCAATACCTCCACCCGCTACGACTCTGTGGCCGAACGAATCTTCCGTGTTCGTTTCTTCTTCCGTGAAGCGCATGTTGGTTACCATCCCATCCGAGAAGACGAAGGCCATCCCGGTCTCCAGTCCCCGCACGACGGGTGCTCCCACCCAGACGTCATCACCATCCAGCGCCACGGAGCCACCGAACACGTCACCCTCAAGGGCTTCGGGTGCGTCGAGCCGGGCGCGTTCGGACCACGTACCTGTTGTGGCGTCTAGGTTGAAGACAAAAGCTGCACCGAAGCCCAAACCACTTAAGGGGGCCCCGATCACGGCGCGCCCATCACTCGACACGATTGTGGCCCCGAACAATGCCTCCGCCTCACCAGCGACGGTGAGTTCTGCTCCCTCCCGCCACAAACCATCCATGAGGCGGTATTCGAACACGCGCCCCGCTCCCTCGAGCGAGCCTCCGTTCCTGGCCGCCTTGGGTGCACCCACGAGCAAACGATCACCGACAACCGAGACCGCCGCACCGAAGGCATCCCCCGGAGCCGCGGCAGGCGACTCGATTCGCTGCTGTTCGGTCCATCGGCCATCGGGGCCACGCTGGAACGCGTACACCGTCCCCGGCGGCGGTAGCGGGACGCTCTCGCCGTCGCGGCGCTGCCGTGTTCGCATGCGACTCGCGTCAGTCGCCGTCCGGGAGTGTCCTACTAAGAGCCAATCGTTGTCCGCCGAGAGGGAGATACCGTAGTCGACGCCGCAGTAACCGTTGAAGTTGCATTGAGGATCTAAGCCAACGAGGTCCTCTGCGGTCAGCGTGCCGGAGAACGCCCATGTCGCGCCGGACCGCTCGAAGGTGTAAAGACTTCCTGCTCTCGTGGCTACGAAGAGTGTGCTGCCGCTAAGCGCGAGCACCGCGCCGAATCCGTCGGCTCGCTCCGCACCTGGTGCGGTCAGTCGGGCCGACTCGATCCAATCGCTCTCGCTCTTGCGGTATACGTATACCATGCCGGGACGGAAGCTGTTGTTCGGCTCACCGATGATCAGCGCGTCGCCGTCGATGACGACCGAGTTACCGAATGAGCCGGACTGGGCGAGTCCGGGCGACACCAAGACCGCGGTTGCGGCGAGTGACAGAACGAGAGCGCGGAACTTTGCCATGGAACCTCCGAGAAGCTGACGCCGGGAACACTGCCCCCGGCTCTGCAAAATGACGCCGCCGATGCGACGTGGCGACGGATTCGTCTAGACTATCGCTCGTAGTTGGTAGGTGCGCTAGAAGGGGCTATTACTGAGAGGGGGACGGGGGTACTGGGAGGGACCCAGACCACTAATCGTCATCGTCTTTTTTTATTTCTAGCTCTTCCAATTTTTCTATCTCTAAGCGGAGATACTCAAGGTCTTCAAAGAAGCATATATGAGCGGGAAGTAGCTCGACCTTGGGTTTTACTTTATCTAACTCGTCTTCCAGATATTCCACATAAGCTAAAACCCTCTTATATGCAGTTATCTGGTTTTCACGATCTACTCCCATCATTCCACCCTAAATGCCTTTTTCCTGAGCCGATGCATCGTAACCAAACAGAGAGGTACCAAAGCTATCAGCAGTCCAAAGCTACCTGCGGGGTTCCCGGCACCGCTGGGAAGCACCCATAGGCCAAGGAGCAGCCCGAACCCGCTTACAGCAGCGAATGTGAAACACAGCCTTTTCATCATCTGATCATTCTCCAGGTCCTGCAGTGTTTCCTACTCTATCTCCTATATGTCCCGTCTGGCAATGCAGTCGGAAACACATATTCGGGATCAGTCAATAATTCATATACGGCCGTGTCGGTCTGCCGCACTTTAGCTTCAGTATTCAGCTTCCATTCCTGTTGGATCTCTCCTGCGCGATTCTCTTGGGCCCCCAAGACTGAAGTCATCGCCCAGTAGATGTACTCGCCGGCCATACAGCCATAATCACACGTTTGGTCGTCATAAGTGTACCACGCACCTCCCGGATAAGGGCTTGGAATCGACTGGAAGTGCCCACCTCTCGCGATGTCCATAGCGTTGGTCAGAGATGTACCAGCCTCTTCGCTCAAGGCAGTTGGATAGGCGTTGGCAAACCCAGAGTGTGTGATTACATGCCAAATTTCTTCCAAGGCAGCGTCGAATCGGCCTGTGTGCCCGTTGGTATGCCAAGCAGGAATTGACTCATCTGCACCTAGATCCTGGGCATTAATTGATCCTGCCTGCCTCTCTTGCTTCCACATGTATAGCGCTGCGTTGTTAGATATCAGAGCACTCAGCAAAGTTGAATTATCGACAATACCATCTTCATTATTGTCCAAATACTGAGCCATGATGTTAGCGGCGTGTAGTAACTTCACGTCCTCTACCGTGGCATACGCGTAGATGGGTACTCCGAAAACCTCCACCTTTCGATTAGTCTCTGTGAAACCCTGATCCGAATGCGCAACGATGGTGAAGTTGGGGTCGCTGCCTGGGTCTATCGGACCGGTCACGTCCCCGCCACATGAGGCAAGCAGAAATAAGGGGGCAATCGGAATGTTGAGGGGAAATAGCAGGGCTCTCTTCATGACCTAATCCTGGGTAGGCACCCTCTTTTTAGAGGTGCTGCTACTCCGTCGTCCATCGAATCACGGTGGCGGAGATCCGTTGGACTGGAATTCCGTCCCTTCCCTC
>Ga0066381_10000051_pt1 | contig 18058 bp, 12 predicted proteins | sample Knorr_S23_td_AAI_FD_70949 | JGI IMG/M metagenome (GOLD analysis project Ga0066381, IMG submission 70949) | Marine microbial communities from Southern Atlantic Ocean transect - Knorr_S23_td_AAIW_ad_876m_LV_B | ecosystem: Environmental > Aquatic > Marine > Oceanic | place: Southern Atlantic ocean... | reverse complement strand
TGGCACTCATCCTTTGCATACAATTTAAAACGAGTCGTTCAGCAGTAAGTAGGGAAATGGAAGATCCTTCAACAATAAAAGCAATAGCACCTTTTTTTACTGAATCGCCGTCTTTAAGAAGCCTTTGCATCTTAATGTCGGGATCGATATGCTCAAAAATCCATTCTGCCAATTGTATTCCGGCAATAATTCCATCGTCTTTGATCAGTAAATGTGCTCTTCCTGTTTTTTCTTTGGGAATACAGGCTAAGGAGCTGTGGTCTCCCTCACTGACATCTTCTGCCAAGGCCAGGCGTATAAATGGGAGTACTTTTTCTTTTGTAATCATAAGATTCTGTTCCTTTGTACGTATTCGCAAAATAAGTAACTTTTTAAAGAATATCTATGAAGATCCTGCTTTTAGTTATCGGAAAGACTGACGAAAAATATCTTTTGGAGGGAATGAGTAAATATCGAAATCGATTAAAGCATTACATAGGTTTCAATTATGAGGAAATTCCCGATATAAAAAATCGGAAGTCTTTATCTGAAGCTCAGCAGAAAAAACAGGAGGCTGATTTAATTCTTGCAAAATTGAAAGTGGGGGATAAGTTGGTGTTGTTGGATGAGAAAGGGAAGGAGTATCGTTCTGTAGAGTTTGCAAAGCATTTACAGCAACAGATGAATTCAGGAATTAAAAGATTGGTATTTGTTGTTGGTGGTCCTTATGGTTTTGACACTTCTGTTTATGACAAATCGCAGGGGAAGTTATCTTTATCTAAAATGACGTTTTCACATCAAATGATACGTTTGTTTATGCTTGAACAAGTTTATAGAGCGATGACAATTTTGAAAAATGAACCCTATCATCATGAATAAGTTTAAAAGTTGAAGATTGGTAGGTTTAGTAGGAAGTAGGTTGGTTGACGGTGAAAAAGTTCGGCATGCTTTTCGTCAAATTGTCTTATCCTTCGGCAAGCTCAGGATGACAACTCATCACCCATCCCTCATCACTAATTGTACTTTCTAGCTTCAAGTACTTTCGGGAGTGTTTGGTATTTTCAAATTGTGTTTTATGACTTGTAATTTACACGCTCAGAATGTTTTTCATTCCATAGAAATTACTTACTTTTGCAGACCATTTTGGACAAGAACTAAATTAATAACAATGAGAAACTACGAAACTGTTTTCATTTTGAATCCCGTTTTGTCTGATGAACAGACAAAGGAAGCAGTAAGCAAGTTCACAGCTCATTTGAAATCAAATGGAGCTGAGATTGTAGCAGAGGAAAGCTGGGGCTTAAAAAAGCTCGCTTACCCAATCCAGAAAAAGAAAAGTGGGTTTTACTTTTTAGTAGAATTCAAAGGAGATGCTAACCTGACTTCAGGTTTAGAAGTTCTTTTAAAAAGAGATGAGCGTGTTATGCGATTCTTAACTGTTGCTTTGGATAGAGATGCTCTAGCTTACGCTGGTCAAAGAAGAGAGAAGTTAAACGCTAAATCTAAGGAGGCTAAGTAATGGCAAGTAATTCAGAAATCAGATTCCTTACTCCACTGTCGATTGACACAGGTAAGAAGAAGAAATATTGTCGTTTTAAAAAATCAGGTATCAAGTATATCGATTATAAAGACGCTGACTTCTTAACGAAATTCTTAAACGAACAAGGTAAGATCTTACCTCGTCGTATTACCGGTACTTCTTTGAAATTCCAAAGAAAAGTATCTCAAGCGGTAAAAAGAGCGCGTCACATAGCTGTTTTACCTTACGTAACAGATTTAATGAAGTAAAAAACTAAGTACTATGGAAATTATTTTATCTCAAGACGTAGCAAACTTAGGTTTTAAAGATGATATCGTTACTGTTAAGAATGGTTACGGTAGAAACTACCTAATCCCAAAAGGATATGGACAGTTAGCTACTGATTCTGCAAAGAAAGTTTTAGCAGAAAACTTAAAACAAAGAGCCTTTAAAGAACAAAAAATCGTTGCAGACGCTAATAAGACGGCTGAAGCAATTAAAGGTCTTGAATTGAAGTTGTCAGCGAAAGTTGCTGAAGGTGGGCACAAATTATTTGGATCAATCACAACGATTGATCTTGCAGCTGCATTTGATAAAGCCGGTCAATCGATTGAAAAGAAATTTATTTCTATTGTCGGAGGAACGGTAAAAGCATTGGGTAAATACACTGCTTCTGTACGTTTACACAGAGACGTTGTAGTTGATGTAACTTTTGAAGTTGTTGCTGGGTAATTATTACTCAAATTGACATTAAAAAAGGCTCCCTTAGGGAGCCTTTTTTTGTGCGTGAGTATTCCTGTGTGTGTGATTGTTAATTAGTCGGTAAAATGTTAATAAAATAGCACTTATTAAGCGGTCTAAACAGGCTCTTGAGTGGGGTAAATTATTATATTTGTTTTGTGTCAAAACAGACTTTTTAAAAGTTAAATCTTATGAGTGAAGAAATAAAAGGACAGGATTATTCAGCCGGTAGTATTCAGGTACTGGAAGGATTGGAGGCTGTACGTAAGCGTCCGGCCATGTACATTGGAGATATTGGGCAGAAAGGTTTACACCATTTGGTGTATGAAGTAGTAGATAACTCTATTGATGAGGCTTTAGTCGGACACTGTAATAATATTGATGTGATCATCAATACTGATAATTCTGTTTCCGTAAAAGATGATGGTCGTGGTATTCCAACGGCTATGCATCCCAAGGAAGGTAAATCAGCCTTAGAAGTTGTAATGACTGTTCTTCACGCCGGTGGTAAATTCGACAAAGATTCGTACAAAGTATCGGGTGGTCTTCACGGTGTAGGAGTTTCTTGTGTAAATGCACTATCTATTTATCTGAAAGCAGAAGTACATAGAGAAGGCAAGATATTTACTCAGGAATACTCTAAGGGGATTCCTCAAACAGAAGTAAAAGAGGTTGGCACAACGGATTACAGAGGTACGATTGTTACTTTTAGACCGGATGATACCATTTTTACGGTTACGGAGTACGTTTACGACATCTTAGCTTCTCGTATGAGAGAACTTTCATTTCTAAATAAAGGGATTTCATTATCGATTACTGACAAGCGTGAGCAAGATGACGATGGAAAAGATATTACAGCGACTTTCTTGTCGGATGGTGGTTTGAGTGAGTTTGTTGAGTATTTAGATGAAACTCGTGACAATCTTATTGAAAATGTAATGTACATGGAAGGTGAGAAAAATGAGATACCTGTAGAGGTTGCCATGAGTTATAATACTTCTTATTCTGAGAATTTACATTCGTACGTAAATAATATTAATACCCACGAAGGAGGTACACACCTGACAGGTTTCCGTAGAGCTTTAACACGTACTTTAAAATCGTATGCTGAAAAGTCCGGGATGTTGGAACGTGAAAAAGTAACGGTTGCCGGTGATGATTTCCGTGAAGGTTTGACCGCTGTGATTTCCGTGAAAGTAATGGAGCCCCAGTTTGAAGGTCAAACAAAAACAAAACTAGGTAACTCTGAGGTTTCGGGGGCTGTAGATCAGTTGGTAGGTGAAATGCTTAACAACTATCTGGAAGAAAATCCTAAAGATGCCAAGCAGATTATTTTAAAAGTAATTCTAGCTGCAAAAGCTCGTCAGGCTGCACGTAAAGCGCGTGAGATGGTTCAGCGTAAAACGGTTATGTCTTCAACGGGTTTACCGGGTAAGCTTTCTGATTGTTCAGAAAAAGATCCGGAAAAATGTGAAATCTTTCTTGTAGAGGGGGACTCTGCAGGGGGAACAGCGAAGCAAGGTCGTGATAGAGCTTTTCAGGCAATTTTACCATTACGTGGTAAGATTTTGAATGTTGAAAAAGCGATGCAGTATAAAGTATTTGAAAACGAAGAGATTAAGAACATATTTACTGCTTTGGGAGTTTCTATAGGAACGGAGGAAGATAGTAAAGCATTGAATATTGAAAAACTTCGTTATCACAAGGTCGTAATTATGTGTGATGCCGATGTAGATGGATCTCATATTTCTACTTTGATTCTTACTTTCTTCTTTAGATATATGAAAGATCTTATTGAGAACGGATACATTTATATTGCGACTCCACCTTTGTATTTAGTGAAGAAAGGAAAGGATCAGCGTTACTGTTGGAACGATGAAGAGCGTGATGCGCATGTTGCTGATATGGGTAAAGGAAAAGAGTCTTCAGTAGGTATTCAACGTTATAAGGGTCTTGGTGAGATGAATGCATCTCAACTGTGGGATACAACCATGCAGCCTGAGAATAGAACGCTGCGCCAGGTTACCATTGATAGTGCTGCAGAAGCTGACCATGTATTTTCTATGTTAATGGGAGACGATGTGCCACCACGAAGAGACTTCATTGAAAGAAATGCTAAGTATGCCAACATTGATGCATAATCATTACAGAAAATAAAAAAAAGTCGCTTCTAGAAGCGACTTTTTTTATGAGTATATGAAATTTATCTTATCAGCGTAACAGTACCTTTTAACTTAGCATATCTTAGTTCGAGTACATAAAAGTAAACACCTTTCGAAACATCTTCACCAAGGTGTTTTCCGTCCCAGGGTTCTGTGCTAGGGTAGATGCTATAGTAAACTTGATCACCCCATTTATTGAAAATTTTAAGAATTCCGGACTCACACTCTCTCAATCCATTAATGGTTAATACGTCATTTATTAAGTCGCCATTTGGAGTGAAAACATTAGGGAATTTAATCCGACTATAAGCATCGGTGAATGATAAATCAATAACATCCGATATTGTATCTGAACAATACTGGTCTGATGCAATTAATTTCACTGGGTAAATACCTCCATAATTTGGGATGAAGGGGGTTTCCTGGAAGTTGCTTTCATTATCGCCAAGATCCCATTCTACATAAATAGAATTAGTACTTTCATTGAATAGTTTTAGTTCACTTAAACAAGTGTCTAAATAGTGACTAAAATTTGCAGTAATTTCCTGACCTTCTTGACCTACAGTAGCAACACCTTCAAATGTACAGCCTAGGTTATCCGTAATGATGTACGGATAAGTACCAAAACTAAGGTTTTGTATTGTAGGGCTTGTTTGTGAAATACCAGACCAGAAATGTTGGTGAGGTTCTTCGCCCCCTTCTGCTTCAAGGGTTACAGATCCATTACCTGTTTCACATCTATCCGGAATTGAAGTTTCGTTTAATAATTCAATTTTGGTTGGTACTTCAACCTCCGGATATCCAGAATAAATACAGCCAATATCATCTTCTACAGTGTAGTTGTAAGTGTAGGTGCCCGCTGTTGGTGGACTAACAACCATCAGGTCTCCATCAATTGAAAGCGTAGAGGCAGAACTAGTCCATTCACCAGAGACGACATCAGGTGTAAGAGTTAAATTAGAAGGAATAATGTCGGAATCAAAGTCAATCCACCACTCAAAGACCCAACCATTATCACCAATACCAATATCATTTACTTTAAGAGTCCAGTCACCATTAAGTGGTGTGTTTTGAATATTAATGAAGCTGTTGTTGTATACTGGATATATATTGGTGTTTGTAGTAACTATTGAGGCCTCAATCGGGTTGCCTAAAGTCCCTGCAGCTTTTAACTCGTGCCAGGTATCTGTAGTAGGGTTTGGTGACCAACAGTAAGTATATCCAGTTCCCGGTTGACTGTTCGTTGTGACACAAGGATCACCAGTTATTGGTACACCCAAATCATCGCTACCGAAATCCATTCCGAATGTCATTCCATTTCCGTTAGCAGCTCCATTTTCATCGGCAAGTAAAACAACGGTATTACCATTTGGCGCAGTAAGTTCCATGGTTAGGTCGCCTACAAATGAATGTTCCATTTCAATACAGATTCTTGTAAGATCATCTACATTGTTAAGTGTTTGCTCGGGTAAAAATGAGTCGAATTCTATATTTGTTTCATAGGCTGGTTCTGGACAAGTTGTTGAGCCTGGAATAAACTGTGTATAGAGATAAGAATTATTATGAATCGTACTCCAGATAATAGGCTCTTCATATTCTATAATAGGATTAAGCTCAGTTTCTATGTCAAGACAGGCAACCGGTGGATTGGCAGCAACTGTAGGCGTCGTTGAGACTCTTACAAATATCTTTTCGATCACCCTATTGGTACATCCGTTAACATCTTCGATGTCTAGTCTGATTTCATGAATACCACTATTGGTGAATGTGTACGATATAATTTGTCCTGTTTGAGGAGAGCCGTCACTATTTGTCCAGGAAAAGATTGAAGTGGCATTAGATTGCGGATAAGCTGTTCCACTCTCATGGTATTCACCGCTACCATAAAAATTAATACTTTGTCCCTGACAAATGTCGTAATAGGAAAATTCTTCACCGGTGTTCGGGTCTGTTGCAGATGTCTCATCAATAGACGGTGAAATAACAGACAAGATAGGTTGACATTCTGATTGTGAAAAACCATATTGTATGGTCATTGATGTGAAAATAATCACGAGGAGGGGAAGGTGTTTTTTCATCTAATTCTACTTTAATAAAACAAATGATCCGGTTTTTTCTTGTAATTCATTGTGGTGGGTATTGAATCGAAGAAAGAAAGAATAACTTGCTAGTTTAGCAAATATACCATTATCTTGACGAATTCCGTCCCATCCACTATCAATTTCATTGGATTGATAAACTAATTTACCCCAAGGGTCGTAAATAAATAATTCGAAACCAGATTCAATGATATTGCGAATTATAGGTTGGTAAATATCATTTTTACCATCACCATTGGGTGTGAATGCTGTTGGTGCCCAAAAAAAGTAATTTTCTGTGGAAACCACTTCAGCTAAATAAGAATCTGTACATCCACCTGCGTCAGTTACTGTAAGTTGAACAGGGTAGGTTCCCATTTGGTTGAAATCGTATTCCGGTTGGTTTTCTGTTGAAAACAGACCGTCTGTGAAGCTCCATTCACTAGAGACTAAAGTTGTTTGTGGGGCAGAGCTAGATAAATTAATAAACTGTACCATTCCATCAACATAAGCAACCGTGTCTTTACTTGGTTCAAAGTAAGCTGTTGGCCCCTGGATATTATTAATAGCTACGTTTATCTCATTTGTACATCCGATATCGTCCGTAATATTTGCCTGATAAGTTCCTTCGGTCAAATTTTGAACTGTGTACTGATTAGAATTTGTATGATTCCAACGATATAGATAAGGGGCATTACCATTAAGGGGAGTAAGTGTAATATCACCTATTCCCTGGTTACAGTGGTCGTTATTGATTGTGGTATCGAATAGTAGTTGTTCCAAGTTTTCTATAGTCACATTTCCACTTATTTCACAATCTAAATCATCTTGAATGGTGTAGAAGTAAGTCCCTTCAGATAAATTGCTTAATGTAGCACCCGAAGTTCCAGAACTCCATTCTACTGAGTAATTTGGAGTTCCACCGGATATCTGTAGTATTATTTCACCATCATTTCCATGACAGTGTTCATTCGTGATTTCTTCTGTTGCATTTATAGAAGAGGCTATAATGGTAATTTCTTCACTGTAAGTACAACCAAAATTATCTACAACTTCATAAGTATAATTATAAATGCCGGTATCGGGTTGAATGGCAATTGAAGCACCTAAATTAGATACAATACTTGGCTCCGGTAAAAAATATTCATCAACGATGTGATTGTCAAAACTCCAGGAAGAAGGGGTGATGTCTTCATTTATAGTCATTCCCCAAGAGAAAATCCAGCCATTGTCACTCGTTAAATTGTCGATAATTGTAAGAGTCCATGTTCCATTTAGGGGGGTTCCAATTAAATTGCTGAAGCCATCGATAGGGAGGTAGGTGTCTGATTTTAATATGATTGCAACACTGTCTGAGAATATTGAGGTATTGTCGGTAAAACCATCTGACATCAATCCGTTGTAAGTGGGGGTCATGGACCATCCATAGTCGTACCCTACACCCGGGTTGGTCTCTGTATCATCATTATCCGTTGCTTCACCAAACCAAACAAGCCCACCTGTTTTATCAAAAAGTGTAATTTGTACCCCGTTTGGGGCGGTAAGGTAAATATCCAAATCGCCGGAGTATGAATGTTCCATGTTTATGTTAACACTAATAATGTCGTGTATATTTGTGAGTGTTTGATCATCTTTAAAACAAGCTAAAAAAATATCAGTACTGTAAATAGCGCCATCACCATCAGGAAGGTATAATGGATCTGAGAATTCATCTTCGCATGGAGTAGATTTCCAGCTACCGGATTCAATTGTTGTTGAGAATAAAAGGTCAGATGATTCATCAGAGCCTATGTTGGTAATAACTCCGGGGCAAACTTTCGATGACTCTATACTTGGGGTAATCGTTGGTGCAGTACTTACACGTACAAATACATGAACAGGGTTAGGTGTAATACAGCCATTAATATCTTCTGCAAATAAGGAAACGATATATCCTCCGGGATTGTCAAAGTTGTGGGAGAACTGTTGCAGATTACTATTTTCAGTTTCGTCAATGTACCACGAAAAACTTGTTGTGGCAACAGACTGAAAATAGTTTGTGTTGTTTTTTGGGAATTCTGCACCGGCTTCGAGTGTTAAGGTTTCTCCGGGGCAGAGATCGTAGTATGTTATAACTTCACCTGTCGTAGGATCAGTTTCTACGATTTTTTCTATTGATGTACTGAGAGTAAACTGAACAATTTCCTGACAATTACTTTGAGCTACAGAAATCCCACAAACCAAAATAGAAGATAAAGTAAGAAAACACTTTTTCATAAGAGGGGGCATATGAGTGAGTCAAAATAATACCGAATTTATTAATTATCGGTAAACTTCATCAAATATACTTATATTATTTTTACGATTATTCATTTTAATCCTATTTTTTTAAATCAACTTTACTTTAACAAAACAAATAAACCGGTTTTTTCCTCTATGTCACGGTGGCTAATAAATCGCATAACGAATGAATAGCTTGCACTTTCAGCAGAAATACCATTGTCTTGACGAATTCCGTTCCATCCACTATGAATATCTTCAGATTGATAAACCAATTTACCCCAACGATCGTAAATAAATAGTTCGAAACCAGATTTAGTGACATTGTGGAGTATGGGTTTGTAGATGTCATTTTCACCATCGCCATTGGGTGTAAATGCTGTAGGTATCCAAATAAAGTAATCTTCTACGGCAACCACTTCACTTGAATGAACATCTGTACATCCAATTTCATCAGTTACAGTAAGTTCGACAGAATAGGTTCCTACATAGTTGAAGTCGTGTTCCGGTTCGTCTTCTGTTGAAAATTGGCCATCTCCGAAGTCCCACTCACTAGAAACCAAAGTTGTTTGTGGATTAGGTGTAGATAAATTGCTGAATTGCACCATTCCATCTGTGTAAACAACCGTGTCTTGACTTGCTTCAAAATAGGCTGTAACATATGGAGTAGTTGTTATTGTAATTTCTTCATTGTTAGTACAACCAAAATTATCTACAACCTCATAGGAGTAGGTGTTAGTTCCAGGAGTTGTTTGAATCGTTATAGCACTGTCTATATTAGAGATGATGTTAGGTTGTGATAAAAAATATTCATCAACGATGTAGTTGTTAAAACTCCAGGAAGATGGAATAAGATCTTGATTTATATTGATTCCCCAGGAGAAAATCCATCCATTATCAATTTCTAAGTAGTCGACAACAGTAATGGTCCATGTTCCATTTAGTGGTGTTCCAATAAAATCATTAAAGTTACCTACAGGTAAATAGGTGTCTGAGTTTAAGATATACCCGGTGCCATTACTTGATATTGAAGTGTTGTTTATGACACCATCAGCCATTGTTCCGTTGTACGTAGGGTTCATGCTCCACCCGTAGTCGTATCCAATTCCCGGGTTAGTTTCACTGTCATCACCATGAGTAGCTTCCCCCAACCAGATAGGTCCCCCTGCTCCATTTTCTTGTGTAAAAAGGGTGACCTGAACTCCGTTAGGAGCAGTAAGGTAAATGTCTAAATCACCCATATAAGAGTGCTCTATGTTGATGTCAGTACTTATGATGTCGTTAACATTGGTAAGGATCTGACCTTCTCCGAAACACGCTAATGTAATATGAGTATTGTAAACAGCACCGGTGCCATCGGGAAGATATAATGGCTCTGAAAATTCATCTTCGCAGGGAGTAGATTCCCAGCTACCACCTTCAATTGCTGTTGAGAATAAAAGGTCAGATGAGGAGTCAGGACCGATACTGGCAACAAGTCCGGGGCAAACTGAAGATGGTTCTACACTAGGGTTAATCGTAGCTCCACCTCCTACACGTACAAGTACATTAACAGGGCCAGTTGTAGGACAACCATTAACATCTTCTGCATAAAGGGATATAATGTAGCCCCCGGAATTTTCAAATGTGTATGTGAAATTTTGAATATTACTTTCAAGTATTTCATCCAAATACCATGAAAAACTAGTGTTAGAAATGGATTGGAAGTAAGTTGTGTTGTTTTCAGGAAATTGCGCACTTGCTTCAAGTGTTAATGTTTCACCGGGACAGATATCGTAGTATGTTATAACTTCACCTGTTGTAGGATTAGTTTCTATGGTTTCTTCTATTGAGGTGCTGAGAATAAGCTGAACAATTTCCTGACAATCATTTTGAGCCAGAGAGATTCCAGAAACTAAAATAGAAAATACAGCAAGAAAATACTCTTTCATGGGGGCGTATGTGTGAGTTAAAATAATACCAATATTATCAGCTATTGGTAGAACTTCCCAAATGTACTTATATATTTTTTATTGGTAGTTTATTTTTATATCTAAAAGTGTTTTTCATTTAGTTTTACTTTAACAAAACAAATGAACCGGTTTTTTCCTGTAGTACATTTAGGTGGGTATTGAACCGGATAAGGAATGAATACTTTGCAATTTCAGCAGAAATACTATTGTCCTGACGAATTCCATCCCATCCACTATGAATGTCTTTAGATTGATAAACCAATTTACCCCAACTATCGTAAATAAATAGTTCGAAATTGGATTCAATGATGTTGTGGAATATGGGTTTGTAAACATCATTTATACCATCACCATTAGGTGTAAATGCTGAAGGTGTCCAAATGAAGTAATCGTCTACGGCAACAATTTCACTCAAATAGGAATCTGTACATCCAATTTCATTAGTTACAGTAAGTTGAACAGGGTAGGTTCCTATTTGGTTGAAATTGTGTTCCGGTTGTTCTTCTGTTGAAAATTGACCATCTCCGAAGTTCCAATGGTTAGAAACTAAATTTGTTTGTGGGTCAGGCGAAGAGAGATTAGTGAATTGTACCACCCCATTAGTGTAAATAACCTCGTCTTGGCTTGCTTCAAAATAGGCTATAACGTAAGGGGTGGATGTAATCGTAACTTCTTCACTGTATGTACAGCCAAAATCATCTACAACCTCATAGCTATAATTGTGAATCCCCGGATCCGTTTCTATGATTATTGAACTGTCATTATTTGAAATAATGCTTGGTTCATCTAAGAAATATTCATCAACGATGTAGTTGTCAAAACTCCAGGAAGCCGGAACAAGATCTTCATTTATATTGATTCCCCAAGAGAAGATCCAACCATTGTCAAATTCTAAGTAGTCTATAACAGTAATAGTCCATATTCCATTTAGTGGTGTTCCAATAAAACTATTGAAGTCACCAATAGGTAAATAGGTGTCTGAGTTTAAGATCGTTCCAAAGCCATTATTTGATATTGATGTGTTATCTTCAATACCATCATCCATTGTTCCGTTGTAAGTGGGGTTCATGCTCCATCCGTAGTCGTATCCTACTCCTGGGTAGGTTTCACTACTATTGTCATCCGTAGCTTCGCCAAACCATAACCCACCTCCTGCTTGATCAAAAAGAAGTACTTGCACTCCGTTTGGAGCGGTCAGTAAAATGTCCAGATCACCGGTATATGAGTGTTCAATATTAATGTCAACGCTTACGAGATCGTTAACATTGGTAAGAATCTGACCTTCTTCAAAACAAGCTAGCGTAATATCTGTGCTGTAGACTGCACCGGTGCCATCGGGAAGATATAATGGCTCCGAGAATTCATCTTCGCAGGGTTGAGATCCCCAACTACCACCTTCAATTGTTGTTGAGAATAAAAGGTCAGATGAGTTGTCAGGTCCAATATTGGTAACAACTCCGGGGCAAATTTTAGATGGGGTAACACTAAGGTTAATGTTTGGTGTGGTGCTCACACGTACAAAAACTTTTGCAGGTGCAGTTGTAATGCATCCATTAACGTCTTCTGCGTGTAGGGAAACGATATAACCTCCTGCATCATTAAATGTGTGTGAGAAACTCGGATTGTTACTCTCTTGACCTTCATCTATACGCCAAGAAAAACTTGTTGTGGCTAAAGATTGAAAGTAGTTTGTGTTGTTTTCCGGAAATTCTGCACCGGCTTCAAGCGTTAATGTTTCTCCGGGACATAGATCGTAGTATACTATATTTTCACCCGTTTCAGGATCAACTTCTATAGTTTCTTCTGAGGTCTCGAGAATAAGTTGAATAATTTCCTGACAATCATTTTGAGCTATAGAAATTTCGCAAACTAAAATAGAAAATAAAATAAGCAAATGCTTTTTCATTGAAGGACGACTTTGTTTTAAAACAATGCATTTTTAGCAAAAACAATACCATATTTATTAATCATTAGGGAAAGTTTTCCAAATATACTTTTTATATTTTTTTCGTAGGAATAATAAATCTTAAATTTGCGTCTGTTATTAGAAAAGTGGTTTACACTTAAAACATTAAATTAGATAAGATGAAAGTTACTGTAGTAGGTGCTGGAGCAGTTGGCGCAAGTTGTGCGGAGTACATTGCCATTAAAGATTTTGCTTCTGAAGTTGTATTGATTGATATTAAGGAAAATTATGCCGAGGGTAAAGCCATGGATTTGATGCAAACAGCATCGTTAAATGGTTTTGACACTAAAATTGTAGGGAGTACAAATGACTACTCTAAGACTGCAGGAAGTGATGTTGCTGTTATTACTAGTGGTATTCCAAGGAAACCGGGGATGACTCGTGAAGAGTTGATTGGTATTAATGCCGGAATCGTGAAGATGGTTTCTGAAAATCTGATTAAGCATTCTCCAAATGTGATCTTAATTATCGTTAGTAATCCTATGGATACGATGACTTACTTAGCTCACAAAGCTACCGGTCTTCCAAAAAATAGAATTATCGGTATGGGTGGAGCTTTGGATAGTGCACGTTTTAAATATCGTTTAAGTGAAGCTTTAGGTTGTCCTGCATCCGATGTAGATGGTATGGTAATCGGAGGTCACAGTGATAAAGGAATGCTTCCTTTAACAAGATTGGCTTCAAGAAATAGTGTTCGCGTTACGGAATTCCTTTCTGAAGAAAGATTGGCTCAGGTAGCTGCTGATACGAAAGTTGGTGGTGCTACATTAACAGGTATGTTGGGTACTTCTGCCTGGTATGCGCCGGGTGCAGCAGTTTCTTCTATGGTACAGGCTATTGCTTGTGATCAAAAGAAAATGTTCCCTTGTTCAGCTTTGTTAGAAGGTGAGTATGGTTTGAGTGATCTTACCATTGGTGTGCCGGTTATTTTAGGTAAAAATGGTATCGAAAAAATCGTTGAGATCGATTTAAATGAAGACGAGAAGGCTTTATTAGCTGAGTCTGCTAAAGGTGTAAGCGCAACAAACGGTTTGTTGAGTGACCTGAACTTGTTCTAAACATAAATTAAGACGGAAACGTTTGAGATGATATATAAAAAGCCTGGGCAACTGCTCAGGCTTTTTTTATGATGACTAGTTTTCAGTTTGTCAATTCTACATTCATGATTAGTCATTATCAATCATTCTTTCCCTCCATTCTTTAGGTAAAATAGGGCAGCTATCGTATTTGCCAAACCACTTGTAACGATTTTTAGCAATGAATTTATAGGCTAAGTCTCTTAGCTTTTTTGGGAAAATAAAAAGTAGGATAGCACATCTGTAAATACCTCCCAATAGTATCAGACTTTTAATGATTGCTGTTGAGTGGGTGTATTCTGTCCCGTTGTGTAATAAGATGATGGAGTCGTAATTATTATTCTGTTTGGCCGATTGAAGGAATCCAATTTTAAAATGTTTGTTTTTATCTCGATTGATGATGAATCGGATCGATTTATTACACAAAACACATATTCCGTCAAAGTAAAGAATGGGTTTATCCATAGCTTAATAAATGCAAATTTTTGAGTGTATTATTTCCCCCGTTTTGGTTGTAAGTCGCATAAAATAGAAGCCTTTTTGCAAGTATGAAAGGTCGGTAGTTTGCATCGCTTTACCTTTATGACTCAATTTGCCTTCAATATTGTAAACTTCAACGGTATAAAGTAATTCCGGACTATTAATGTGAATAAGCCCTGTTGTTGGGTTTGGGTAAATACGAATCTGATTAGCAGTTGGTTCTAAAGTAGAAATTTCTGAATAGTTGCATCCCCATAGTAGGTGAATGCCTCCGGTGTACACACCTAGTAACATGTCGTCCCACCCGTCGTTATTTAGGTCGTAAACAAGTGGAGCTGTTCGAATTCCCTTAGCGTAGAGCAGAAGTGAGTCCGAAACTTCTTCAAAGACCCCATTGATATTGTTATCAATATTGGTGTAATGATAAACAGAACCTTTTTCAGTCCCCACATACAATTCGTAGCCATTTTCTCCATCGATTACGATAGGTGTGGTGTAAGCAGTATTGTAAACAGAATCTGTAAGGTTTATGTTTCCGAGTTGTTCGTTTGCAAGTACAAAGTCTGCTTCTGAAGCACTACCCTGATTTTCGTAGTGAATTATATTCCCCTGACGTGTTCCTATAATCAAATCTAAGTCACTATCCCTGTCAAGATCTGCCAGGCATGGGCTGGCGAAGCTCCCTACATCAATGTCAAAATAATTTACAGAATTGATAAAGAAATTAGATTCACCATCTGTAATAATATTATTCAAAAGATGAAGTTTACCATCCGAGTCACCAATCAACATGTCCTGATCTCCGTCATCATCAAGATCTCCAAAAGCAGGGATAATATTGTTTTCAAAATTTAGCGCTCCCAGATTTGCATAATCATCAGTTATCCACTCAAATTTTGGGTTATTGGCGTCTCCAGTGTTTTCGTACAAGGCAAGTTGAGAGTTAAAATTACCCCCTTCTATGTAGTAGCCGTAGTTGGCCACGATTAGATCCATTAATCCGTCGTTATTGTAGTCAAATAAAATTGGGTGGGCTCCTGAGCCTACTTCGATCATATCATCAAGTAAAACATTTTTTTGAATCAGGCTGAAGTTAGCAGCATCAGTAACAGATCCATTTTTGTAGAACCAGATGTTTTCAAAATTGTGAGAAACATTGTTCCCATTAGGACTAACGATAAGATCTTTTTTATTGTCGTTGTCAATATCAAAATAGTAAGCAGCTGGAAATTTAGGGATGTTTACACTTTCTGTGTTGCTAGGGAATTGTGTATTCTGACGAATCATTAAAGAATTTTCAGTAGAAGCGCTATTTTCCAGCATAACAAGGTTGTCAAAAGTGATGTCTCCCAATAGGAGTTCAAAATAGCTATCGCCGTTTAAATCTAAAGCTGTTACCGTTGAGCCTGAATGTCTGCCTGACTTAATTTTGGCACTATTCCTTAGCATTTCACAATCATTTAGTGTTACAGAATTGTTTGAAAAATTTTCAGTGAAATCTCCCCAGCAATCATCTTCGAGTGCAAAGTTTAAACTGTCGCATGAGCCAAAATTCTCAACAGAATTGTTCTTGTGCCACTCAACATGGCTACCAAGAATTGTAAAAGTTAAGATGTCTAAATCTCCATCATAGTCCAAGTCTCCAATGTGAGGGATGTCTACAGAGCTTACATACAGGTTCGTAAGACCACTACCTCTGTCGGTTAAAATAGTTTCTTTGAATTCAAAGTTAAGGTCATTACCAATACTTGTATTTTTATATACTTTGATTCCTCCATTGTGAGAAGTGAAGATATCCATTTTATTATCGCAATTGTAATCGCGTAACAATACCCAGTCTTTAAGCTCCGGGAATTTAAGATTGTATTCCGGAGCATAGTGGTAATCTATAACACCTTCTGTTCCATTATTAATAAAGCAATTAATTTGGTCGCCATTTTTATCAAAAATTATTAAGTCCAAAATACCGTCTCCGTTTAAGTCTATTGGAGAGAGTTGAGGGACATTTGCACCACCTGCCCATGGGTTGGTTAAGGTTGCTTCGTTTTTTGTAACCATCAAGTTTTGAGACTGATAAAAGCCTTGTTGAGCAAAGGATTTAAATGAAAGGCAGAGGGTCATTTGAATTAGTAGTGTCTTTCTCATTGTATAAATTTAATCTTTATAGCTGCTAATTTACAAGAATTGTGCCCATAGCCCTCGTATAATACCTGCAAATAAATTGTGATTATTTTACTGAAAGTTTATATTTGTCAGCCTTAAATAATTGACTCTAAAATAAACAGATATGCGCAACAAAGGATTTACTAAGTTTTTAGCTGTTGTATTCGCTCTAATTTGCGTTTACCAGTTGGCATTTACCTGGATGGTGAAAAGTGTGGAAAGTGATGCAAAAAACTATGCCAGTGGTGATTATGCGTTAGAACAAGCTTACCTTGATTCAGTAGCTACTGATGAGTTGTATTTTGGATACACTTACAAAGAATGCAAAGAGCAAGAGCTGAATTTGGGCTTAGACCTAAAAGGGGGGATGAATGTTACTCTTGAGGTTTCTGTAGGAGATATCTTAAAGATCTTGGCTAATAAGTCTGTGGATGCTACTTTTAATGAAGCGATTCACAGAGCAAATAAAAAGCAAAGTGATTCTCAAAAGGATTACATCGAAGATTTTGTTTCTGCATTTAATGAAGTGAATAAAGATAACGAAACAAACGTTTTATTGTCTTCTCCACGTATTTTCGGACACAGAAACATGCTTGATAAGTTTGATGTTAACGCACCAGATGATGAAGTTATTGCTGTAGTTCGTGAAGAGCTAAAAGGAGCCATTGATCGTGCCTTTTCGGTATTGCGTGCACGTATTGATAAATTCGGCGTGGTACAACCAAACATTCAACAGTTAGAGCAGGAAGGTCGTATTCTGGTAGAATTACCGGGTGTAAAAGATCATGAGCGTGTGAAGCGTTTATTACAAAGTACTGCTCAGTTGGAGTTTTGGGAAACTACGAGTGTTCAGGAATTACAAGGATTTTTAACTAATGTTGGTACAGTAGTAAAAGCTGAACAAGATGCACAAGATATCCAGGAAGAGATTCTTTTAGATACGGATTCTTTGTTGCTAGATTCTGCGAATATATCAGCAAATCCTTTTTACGAATTGCTGAATGTTCAATATGCATTCGGAGCTCGTTTAGGTGTTGTTTCTGTTGAAGATACGGCAAAGGTTAATGCGATTATGGATCGTGCTGATATTCGTTCCTTACTGGTTGGAGATTTGAGAAATACTAAATTCTTATGGTCTGCTAAACCTTTGGTAGTTACCGGTGAAGAAGTAGGTTTAGAATACGTTGCCATTAAATCTAACAGAGATGATATACCTCAGTTAAGTGGTGATGTAATTGTTGATGCAAATTCTCAGATTGACCCTACTGGTTTGGTTAACGTAAGTATGAGAATGAATGCTGAAGGTGCTAAGAAGTGGAAGAAACTTACTGAGAATAATATTGATCGTCAGGTAGCTATTATTCTTGATAATTATGTGTACTCATTCCCTACGGTAAACGATGTAATTCCAAACGGTAGTTCGAGTATCTCAGGTAACTTTACTGTTGAAGAAGCAGAAGATTTAGCAAATATTTTAAAAGCGGGTAAATTACCTGCACCGGCTAAAATTATTCAATCTGAGATTGTAGGACCTTCTTTGGGTGCTGAAGCAATTAGTGCTGGTTTCACGTCTTTTGCTATCGCATTATTGATTGTGTTATTATACATGATATTCTACTATCAAACTGCTGGTTTGGCTGCGAACTTTGCGCTTGTGCTTAACATCTTATTCATCTTTGGTGT
>Ga0066381_10000049_pt1 | contig 18117 bp, 14 predicted proteins | sample Knorr_S23_td_AAI_FD_70949 | JGI IMG/M metagenome (GOLD analysis project Ga0066381, IMG submission 70949) | Marine microbial communities from Southern Atlantic Ocean transect - Knorr_S23_td_AAIW_ad_876m_LV_B | ecosystem: Environmental > Aquatic > Marine > Oceanic | place: Southern Atlantic ocean... | reverse complement strand
GTTTTTCATTAATTGATAAAAGAAAAGGAATTATTGGGTCATCTATTGGAAGTATAATCGAAACTCAAGAAATGATAAATTATTGCCATGAAAATAATATATATCCTGAAGTTGAAATGATTCCAATATCTAAAATTAATGAAGCATTTGAAAGAACAATTAATAAAGATGTTAGGTTTAGATTCGTTATAGATATGTCTTCTCTCTAAGATGTTGTACCATACATGATATAATACGTTAATACTACTATCAATACTTTTAAAAACGCTTAAAACGTAAGGTACAAACAAAAAAATAAAAATATGTACCATACGATTGTTATTTGTTCTATTTTGCTATATAATTGTATTTAAACCAATTAAAGTGTAAGGTACATTTATGGATACTAAATATTTATTTAAAAGACATAATACTTGGTGGGTAAAGGTTGCTGTTCCTCGAACTCTTAAAAAAGAGTTGGGTTTTGATTTAAGGGAATCTTTAAAGACGCACGATCTTAATGAAGCCCAAAAACTTAGATGGCCAATAGTTGATCAATTTAAAAGTAAAATAAATATTGCTAGAGCTAGATTAGAAAATAAAAATCTAGAAACAAAAAGTTTAATTAATGCGGCCACACATAATCATATGCCTGTAACCGACACTTCCGATCCCGAGTACTACCATAAGGTTGTAGACTGTCAATATGCTTGTCCTGCCCACACACCTGTTCCAGAATATATTAGACAGATATCTCAAGGTAATTACGCGGATGCTTATATGATTAATTGGGACTCTAATGTTTTTCCTGGAATTTTAGGAAGGACATGTGATAGACCTTGTGAGCCAGCATGTAGAAGAACAAGAACTCATGAAAAACCTGTTGCAATTTGTAGGTTAAAAAGAGTGGCTTACGATCATAAAGGTGATATTCGAGATCGGTTACCTAAAGCTCCAAAAAAGAATGGTAAAAAAATCGCTCTTATCGGTGCTGGACCAGCATCATTAACTGTTGCTAGAGATTTAGTTACTTTAGGATATGAACTAGTGTTGTTTGAAAAAGATCCTCAAGCTGGAGGTCTTATGAGAACCAATATACCTGCTTTCAGACTTCCAGTAGAAGTTCTTGATGAAGAAGTAAATCAAATTATAAATTTAGGGGTTGAGACTAGGTTCAATTCTGAAATTAAAAGCATGAAATCATTATTAGAGGAAGATTTTGATGCAATATTTGTTGGAACTGGAGCTCCTAAAGGAAGAGATCTTTTTATAGATAGTAGAGAAGAAGGAAAAAAAAATATTCATATAGGAATAGATTGGTTAACAAGTATTGCTTTTGAGCACACAACTTCGATTGGTAAAAAGGTTATTGTTTTAGGGGGTGGAAATACTGCGATGGATTGCTGTAGGTCATCTCTGAGACTTGGTGCTGAAGATGTTAAAGTGATTGTAAGAAGTCCTTTTGAAGATATGAAAGCTTCAGAATGGGAAATAGAAGATGCTATGGAAGAACGTATTCCAATTATTGATAATCATGTACCAAAGAAATTTTTACTTAAAAAAGGAAAATTAGTTGGTATGGAATTTGAAAAAGTGAAACCAGAATATGATAAAAATGGTAAAAGATCACTAATTCCAACTGGAGAAAAACCTGTTATAATGGAATGTGATGATGTTTTAGTTGCTATTGGACAATACAATGCATATGAATGGATTGAAAGAGATATAGGAATAGAGTTTGGCGAATGGGATATGCCTGTTGTAGATAAAATAACTTTTCAGTCAACTCATGAAAAGATATTCTTTGGAGGTGATGCAGCTTGGGGACCAGAAAATATAATTTGGGCTGTAGCTCATGGACATTATGCAGCAATATCTATTGATAAACTTTGTAATGGTAAAGATTTAACTAATAGGCCAGATCCTATGACTAATTTAGTAAGTCAAAAAATGGGTGTACATGAATGGTCTTATGATAATGATATTTCTCAAGATAAAAGATTTTTAGTTCCTCATGCAGATCAAAAAGTATCATTAAAAAATTTAAAAGTTGAAGTTGAACTTGGATATGATGAAAAACTAGCATTTGAAGAAGCTCAAAGGTGTCTTAACTGTGATGTGCAAACTGTATTTACAGAAAGTAAGTGTATTGAATGTGATGCTTGTGTTGATATATGTCCGACAGATACTATAAATTTTATTGCAAATGATTCTGAAGAAGAATTAAGAAAAAAATTAAGAATTCCTGCAACTAATAAAGATCAAGATTTATTAGTCTCTGAACAACTACCTACTAAAAGAGTAATGGTTAAGGATGAGGATATGTGTGTGCATTGTGGATTATGTGCAGAAAGATGCCCTACTGCAGCATGGGATATGCAAACTTTCTTATATGAGGAGTCTCGTACATATTCAAACTGTACATCTATGGATATAAAAAATAATCAACCTAAATATGCATAAAATAAAATCAATAAATGAATTTGTAATTAAGTTTGCAAATGTTAATGGATCGGGTTCTACGAGTGCTAATGAAATGTTTGCAAAAGGGGTTTTTAGGTTAGGGGTTCCTGTAAGTCCAAAAAATATTTTTCCATCAAATATTCAAGGATTACCTACTTGGTTTGAAATCAGGGTAACTGAAAAAGGTTATTTAGGAAGAAGAGAAGAGGTTGATATAGCGGTGGCTATGAATCCTCAATCATATGCTGAAGATGTTGCCGAAATAAGACCAGGAGGATATTTATTATATGATTCTTCATGGAAAAGAAATTTTGGTAGGGATGATATAAACGTATTGGATATTCCCTTAACTGAACTTTGTGTCAGTGAGTTTTCAAATCCACAATTAAGATTGCTTTTTAAAAATATTGTATACGTTGGTGCTTTAGCTTACTTATTAGGTATGGGAATAGACGTATATGTTGATTTAATATCAGAAAAATTTAAAAGTAAAGAAAAACTTATTATTCCAAATGTTAAGGCATTAGAAATGGGATACAATTATGCAAAAGCAAACCTTGCTAATCAATGTGATATTAAAGTTAGAAAGTCAAATAAAAATAAAGGGATGATTCTTACTAATGGAAACGATGCTGCTGGATTGGGGTGTGTTTATGCTGGCGCTACTGTTTGTGCTTGGTACCCAATTACACCATCCACTTCTGTAGCTGAATCATTTATAAAGTATTGTGAAAAATTGAGAGTAGATGATAGAACTCAAAAAAATAAGTTTGCAATTGTCCAAGCGGAAGATGAGTTGGCTGCTATTGGAATGGTTATTGGTGCTAACTGGAATGGAGCAAGAGCTTTTACTGCGACAAGTGGTCCTGGTATTTCACTGATGTCTGAATTTCTTGGTTTAGCTTATTTTGCGGAAGTACCTACAGTTTTATTTGATATTCAGAGAGGAGGACCTTCAACAGGAATGCCTACAAGAACTCAGCAATCCGATATTTTGTGTTGTGCTTATGCTTCCCACGGTGACACAAAACACATTTTACTCATTCCTTCTAATCCTACAGAATGTTTTGAATTTTCTGTTATGGCTTTTGATTTAGCTGATCGGCTACAAACACCAATAATTATTCTTTCAGATTTAGATATTGGAATGAATGATTTTACTACAAAAGAATTTAAATGGGAGGATACGCATATGTTTGATAGAGGTAAAGTATTAACTAAAGAAGATTTAGATAGTATGGAAAAATTTGGAAGATATATTGATATAGATGGAGATGGGATTACCTACAGAACTTATCCAGGAACTCATTCAGAAAAAGGAGCTTATTTTACAAGAGGCTCGTCTCATGATGAATATGCTGTCTATACAGAAGACGGAAAAGTTAATGTAAGAAATTTGACTAGAATATTAAAAAAGCATGAAAACGCAGCTAAGTTACTTCCAAAACCAATTATTAAGTCAGTTAATAATTCCAAAGGAGTAATTTATTTTGGGAGCTCTGATTATTCAATGATTGAAGCTCTTGATGAGTTGTCTTCAGATGGAATCATTTTAGATTCTATGAGAATAAGAGCTTTTCCTTTTGGTAAAGAAGTACATGATTTTATAGAAAATCATGATATGATTTTTGTAGTTGAACAAAATAGAGATGCTCAAATGAAAAAATTGATATTAGCTGAAGCAAATGTTGCTCCAGATAAAATGATCTCAGTTCTTTGTTTTGATGGGATGCCAATAACTGCTCATTTTATCAGTACAGAAATCAGTAGTTATTTGGCAGAAAAAGAAGTTAAAGAAATAATGAAACAATAATAATATGACATATATAACCAAACCCGTTAACCATCACCCAAGACTCAAAATTAATAAATTGGGACTTACTAGGAGAGACTATGAAGGTCTTGTTTCTACACTTTGTGCTGGTTGTGGTCATGATTCAATAAGTGCTGCAATTATAGAAGCTTGTTTTCAATTAAATATTGCTGCTCATCAAGTAGCAAAATTATCTGGAATTGGATGTTCTTCTAAAACACCAGGTTATTTTTTAAAACAATCACATGGGTTTAATTCTGTTCATGGTCGTATGCCATCAATTGCAACTGGAGCAAATCTTGCAAATCATGAATTAACATATTTAGGTGTTTCTGGAGATGGAGATACAGCATCAATTGGTATGGGACAATTTGTACATGCAGTCAGAAGACAATTAAATGTTGTGTATATTATAGAAAATAACGGGACTTATGGTCTTACTAAAGGACAGTTTTCTGCTACTAATGATATTGAATCAAAAAGTAAATATGGCGAAGACAATTTATTTCCAGCTATTGATTTAGCAGGAATGGCTATTCATCTTGGAGCAAGTTTTGTTGCTAGAAGTTTTTCTGGAGATAAAGAACAACTAGTCCCCTTAATGAAAGCGGCTCTACGTCATAAAGGGTTTTCTCTTATTGATGTCATTTCACCTTGTGTTACTTTTAATAACCATAAACATTCAACAAAAAGTTATGATTATGTAAGAGAACATAATGATTCAGTAGCTTCTATAACGGATTTTGTACCAATTGGAAATACAATTACCGCAAGTTATAAACATGGAAAAAATCTTGATATATCACTTCATGATGGATCAATATTATCTCTTCAAAAAATATCAAAAAATTATAATCCTGAAAACAAAATTGAAGCAATAAAAAAAATTCAGCAATCAGAACAACAAGGGAAAGTTTTAACTGGCTTATTGTATATAAATCCTAAAGCTAAGGATTTAAAAGAAATTCTAGACGTTGTTGATACTCCTTTAAATAAATTGGTTGAAAGGGATCTTTGTCCTGGAAAAGAAAAAATTAATCAAATTAATTCTAGCTTAAAATAATAAAATTATTTTCCACCAGGAAGACAATTTTTTTTTAGAAAATCTGTGAACATCATAGCAACGTGAGCATAAGCATTATTTTCTCGAATGCCATGCGATCTGTTAGGATAAGCCATAAAATAAAATACTTTTTTATGTTTTATTAATTCGTTTATAAGCATTTCTGCGTTTTGATAGTGTACGTTATCATCTGCTGTTCCATGCATATACAAGAGGTTTCCTTTAAAATTTTTTGCGTGTGTTATTGGAGAGCCATCAATAAAATCTTGTTTGGTTTCTGAAGGTATTCCCATGTATCGTTCTTGATAGATGTTATCATATGTGAGTTGGTTGGCAACTGCTGCAATTGCAATTCCAGTATGAAAAATGTTTGGGTACTGAAACAAACAATTTAGGGTAGCTGAACCACCACCACTCCATCCATGAACAGCTACTCTAGTAGTGTCTATAAAATCAAATTTTTTAAAAACTTCTAATGCTCCCATTCCCATATCTCTAACGTTTACTTTCCCTATGCTTCTATATATTGCTTTTCTCCAAGCTCTTCCTTTAAGTGAGGGTGTTCCTCTGCCATCAAAGGATACATATACGTAGCCGTCTTCTCTTAAGTCACCATTATAAAGCCTAGCGTTTCCAACACCATATCGATCAACAGCTGTTGTCCCCGCTGGTTCACTATAGAAATAAAATAAAATAGGATATTTTTTATTTGGATCCATATTTTTTGGTTTCACAATCCATCCATCCATTGTTACATTATCAACTGTAGTAATTTGAAAGAAATTTAATGGGTGATTATCTTTTAGTGAAGGGTCAAATTTTTCAGATATGCTTTTACCTTTATCTATAGAATTATGCGAAGGCAGTTGAATTAATTGATTCATTGGTTTTGTGTAGTAATTTGAAAAACGGTGAAGAGCAAAATTTGCTTTAGGACTAATTTGGTAATTATGTGATCCTTCTAATTCATTTGGTGTTACCATATCAAGTTTTCCTTTTCCGTCAAGTCTAACTTTGTACAAATATCGCTGAGTTGCATTATTTGGAGAAGCAATAAAATATAGTAGTTTTGATTTTTCATCTACTGCTAGAGATTGGTGAACATCATATTCTCCTTTTGTAACTAAATACTCTTTTTTCGTATTGATATTAAATCTATAGACGTGAATCCATCCGTCTTTTTCAGTAGTATATAAAAATTCTTTTCCTTTGTTAATAAATTTCCATCCAGCTTGAACTTGATTTGGCCAAGAGCTTCTAACATCAACCCAAGCATTGTCTTTTTCTTCCATCAGCAATTTTGTTGAACCTGTTGATGTGTTTGCGATGAATAATTTACTATGATTTTGTTTATGATTAAGTTGTTGAATAAATAATTCGTCAGAATTTGGTGACCAAGTCATTCTTGGCAAATAATTATTATCAGGTGCTCCTGGAATTTTTATCCAAGTGATTGAGTTATTATTTATTAAATTTATTATTCCAATTTTAGCAGGAGAAGGATTTTGTCCAACTTTTGGATATTCTACTGGGACATTAAATGAATAGATAGAATCAGTATTATTCATCATATAAAAATCTTTAACTTGGTTTGCGTCTATTTGCCAAAATGCAATTTTAGTTCCAGAATTGTTAAATAAGAATCCATCTCTACAATTAAATTCTTCCTCATATGCCCAATCAAAAGTTCCATTAATTAGTTTTTTTGTTCCATTTGAACTTGTGAGTTTCTTAATTTGATTATTCGATAAATTTTCAATAAAGATATTTGCATTAGTAGTGCTATTTCTTACTTTGTTTTCATTTGTATTTTCTTTACTAACATAAGCGACATTGTTTCCATCTGGAGAAAATTTTGCGAACATTAAACTAGATTTTGGTAACCCCTTTCCAAGTTTCATTAATTTTTTGTTATTTAAATCTAAAATCCAATAATCTCCTTTTGTTTCGCGTCTCCATACCCTTTTTGTATTAGTAAAAATTAATGCTTTGTTTTTATCAATTGAAAATTGATATCCTTTTAATTTAAGAGGGGTGGAATTGGCTGGTGATAAATCTTTTTTACTTATTATAATAATTTCTTCATCTCCTTTTGTACTATGAAGTATTAATTCATTGTCTTTAATTTTATAAAAACCACTTTCATCATCATTCCATTGAATTGATTGTGCTAATAATTCTGAGTAATTAGTTAAACAGATAAGGGTTATAATTACGAATATTTTTTTTGGATTAAGTATCATTTTTTGATATTATTTTATTTTTTTGAATAAATAAATATATTAAATAAATAAATTACTATAATCATAATTCAAAATAATGAGTGATAATACAATAGGTTTTATTTATGGAGATCAAGATATTAATAAAGATAAATTTGAAATATTTGATCGATTTGTTGATGATAGTAAGGAAAAAATAACAAAAGCGGCAGATAATTTGTTAAGTCTTTATAAATCTAATCATCTAGATGATGAAACAAGGGTTACTTTAAAAGATTTGGAAAAAAAGTTGAGAATTGTATTTAAAGAAATTGATGATATTGATAAAGAAGTTGAAAAGATAGCTAGAAGAGAAAGAATGAAAAATTAGTTAAGTTATTCGTGTTGAAAATAAACAACGAAATAATTATTATTTGTTAATTTTATTAAAACTTATAAATATGGAATCAAATACAATTAATTACAAAGAAGAAATTTTAAAAAGTGGGATTATGCTTGCTGGTGTTTCTATTATTATAACTATGCTAACCTACATGATTAATATTGAACTTATGGTAGAGTGGTGGTTTGGAATTCTAAGTTTAATTATATCTGTGGGTTTATTAATATATCTTGGAATTAATTATAGAAATAGTATAGGTGGAATTTTGTCGTATGGCAACGCTTTAAAATATTCTATTTTGGTAATGATTGTATCATATGTAATTGGAATATGCTTTCAGATTTTGTTGTATACTGTTATAGATCCAGACTTACCAGAAGTAATGACAGATTTATCAATTGAAAAAAGTGTTGAGATGATGGAGAGATTTGGCGCTCCTCAAGAAGCAATAGATGCATCAATTCCAGCTATTGAAGAAGCAATAATAAATTCGACGACTGTATCTGGTATTTTAAAATCTAGTCCTTGGGGATTATTATTTGTAGGATTGTTTTCTTTATTTACAGCAATTTTTATTAAAAGAAATGAACCCGTCTCTGATCGTATGAATTAAATTAAATTTTTAAGAGATACTAGTATCAATAAACCAAGTAAGACCTTTAATGATTTAATTATCTTTTTTTTCATTGTTTTTGTAATTGCAGTTGTTTATTATTTTGTTTAATTTATTATACGTTCAGTAGTTTTTCTTATTCGTGGTTTAGTTATCAATTTTAACAATTTTTTGCATCATTTTATCGATTTCTAAGGTTATTTAATAGTTAAATTTGCAAAAATTATTTTTATGTCAAAAAATTATAATAAAATCCAAAATGTATTTGAGGAGGTAGGAAAAATTGTTGTAGGTCAGGATTATATGGTGAGAAGATTAATGATGGGTCTTTTTACTCAGGGTCATATCCTTCTTGAAGGTGTCCCCGGTCTAGCTAAAACACTTACCGTAAATACTCTTGCTAATGTATTGAAGCTTGATTTTAAAAGAATTCAATTTACTCCTGATTTGTTGCCTTCTGATGTTATAGGAACTATGATTTATAATCAAAAGAAAACAGCTTTTGAAATAAAAAAAGGACCAATATTTTCAAATATTATTTTAGCAGATGAAATTAATAGATCTCCAGCAAAAGTTCAATCTGCGCTCTTAGAATCAATGCAGGAAAAACAAGTTACAATAGGTGATAATACATATAAATTAGATGAACCATTTTTGGTTTTGGCAACTCAAAATCCTATTGATCAAGAAGGAACATACCCTCTACCAGAAGCACAAAAAGATAGATTTATGATGAAGTTAAATGTTAGCTATCCTTCAAAGCAAGAAGAATTAAAAATAATGAGAAGGATGACGGATTTAAATTTTAATAATAAAATAAAAACCATTCTTACAAAAAAAGATATAACGTCAATAAAGAATGAAATTAATAATGTTTCTGTTTCAGAATCCATAGAAAAGTATTTAATAGAAATAGTATTTGCTACTAGAAATCCTAAATCTATTGGGCTTGAGGATGCTGCTAATTATATTTCTTTTGGAGCTTCTCCTAGAGCAAGTATTAATCTTGTTCTTGCATCTAAGGCTAATGCATTTTTTCAAAATAGAGATTATGTAACTCCTGAAGATGTAAAAGAAATTGCATACGATGTATTAAATCATAGAATAATATTGAATTATGAAGCTGAAGCTGAAGGTATTAATACGAGAGAAATTGTTACGAGTATCTTAAATAAGATTGAAATAAATAATTAATTTGATTTTATATATTATTATACGCAGCTTTAGCTTCATCTAATTCTTCATATAGTTTTTCTAATGATATTTTTAAATCTACTTTTTTAGATTCATTTTTTTGAAATAGTTTATAAAAAAACATTGAGTTTATTTCTAAATATTTAGGATTTTTGCGAATTAATTTATTTTGTTTTTTGTCAATTTTTTTGATGTCAGATTCAATTTCTTTTATATAATCATTGATGTATCTTTTTGTTAGAATCTTTTTTATTGATAACAGTAAATTTCTTATAATTAATTTATTTTCTTCCTTCTCATTCATATCAGTCACATAAATAAAGGATCGTTTATTTTTTTTGACAATTAAACTGCTCAGTTTTAATTGTTCATTTTTATTTTTTATTGTATGCATTAATATTTTTTTTTCTTTTGTTAATGAACCTAATTCTGAGTAAAATTTTTCTACTTCATAGTTTATAATTTTTAATGGTATTAGACATGAAAAAGATTGTGAATTATATTTTGCATCATTAAATTCTTGTTTAGATATTCCTATTTCTGAAAAAAGTATATTTGGTATTTTAATTTTTTCACTAAATGAAATTAAAGGTAGAATAATTAAAAAAATTGTATTTCTAAAAAAAGAATTTAATTGCATCATTAAATTTACAGCTACGTATTATAAATATTTGCAATAATATGAAATCTATTTTAATTACTGGTGGTACTGGATTGATTGGAAAAAAACTTATATCTCAATTAGATTTTGATTTATATAACATCATTGTTCTTACTAGGAGAAAATCCCATATAAAAGAGGGAATTCGTTTTATGAATTGGGATCCTGATAATAATAAATTGGATTTAAGTCAAATAAATGATTTAGATACGATTATCAATTTAGTAGGAGAGTCTATTGATAAAAACAGATGGACAAAAAAACAAAAATTAAATATTTATAATAGTAGAATTAAAACCACCCAATTATTATTTAGTAAAATTAAAGAATTAGAAATTCTACCTAAGCATATTATCTCAGCTTCAGCCATAGCAATTTATAAATCAAATACAAAAGAACCCCAAAAGGAAGAGAGTGTATTTGAAGATGATTATTTAGCTCGGGTTGTTAAGGATTGGGAAGAAGAAAACATTAAATTTAAATCTTTAGGAATAAGAACAGTAATTTTAAGAATAGGAATTGTATTGTCTCCGCATGGAGGCATTTTAAAAAAATTATTTCCGATCTTTAAATTAAGATTAGGAGTTCCTTTAGGAAGTGGGAATCAGATAATGAGTTGGATTCATATAGATGATTTGGTTAGAATGATTTTATTTTGTCAAAAATATCATAATATTAGAGGATTTATAAATGCAGTTTCTCCCATTCCAGTTAGTAATAGTTATTTTACCAATTGTTTGTCTAAAAAATTAGGTGTAATTAGATATCCTTCATTTGTTAAAGCGCCAGCTATAATTATTAAAATTTTATTTGGTGAAGTAGCTAATTTAATTTTTAATGGCAAAAATGTATCTTCTAAAAAAATTGAAAATTTAAATTTTCAATTTTTGTATAAAAATTTAGATGATGCATTAATAGACTTTTATTGTAAAAAGTAATTTTTTAATGAAAAATCATATAGAAATATTAGGTGCCAGAGAAAACAATCTTAAGAATATAGATTTAAAGTTTAAAAAAAATAACCTTATAGTTATTACTGGAGTGTCTGGTAGTGGAAAGAGTTCATTAGCATTTAATACTATTTATGCTGAGGGTCAAAGAAGGTATATGGAAAGCTTTTCTGCTTATGCAAGATCTTTTATTGGAGAAATTCAAAGGCCAGACCTTGACAAAATTAATGGTCTTTCACCTGTTATTTCGATAGAGCAAAAAACGACTTCAAAAAATCCAAGATCAACCGTTGGAACTTTAACTGAGATATATGATTTTTTAAGACTTTTATATGCTAGAGCCTCTATAGCTTATTCTTATTTGTCTGGTAAACGAATGATAAAACAAAATAAAGAACAAATAATTGATAGTGTAAAAAAAGATTTTTTAAATAAAACAATTTCAATTTTAGCTCCTGTTGTTAAAAGTAGAAAGGGACATTATAAGGAATTATTTCAAAAAATTAGAAAAAAAGGTTTTGCTAATGTTAGAATAGATGGAAAGATTGTTGAAATAACAAAAAATCTACAATTGGATAGATATTCAATTCATGATATTGAAATTGTAATAGATAAGTTGGTAATAGAAGAAAATAATAATCAGAGACTTTTAAATTCTATATCTATAGCACTAAAAAGTGGAGATGGTACGATGTATATTTTAGATAATAATAACTCTAATTTTTATTCAAAAAATTTAGTAGACCCAAGTACAGGATTATCTTTTGATGATCCTTCACCAAATAGTTTTTCATTTAATTCACCATATGGCTGGTGTGAATCATGTAAAGGATTAGGAATTGTTGATGAAGTTTTGAAAGATCTTATTATTGAGGATTATGATAAAAGTATAAGTAGAGGAGGTATTATTCCATTAGGTCAATATAAAGATGTGTGGATTTTTAAAAAAATACAATCTATTTTAAAAAAACATAAACTTGATATTTCTAGTCCTATAAAAGAAATACCAGAAAAAGTTTTAGATATTATTTTATATGGAGATGATCATGATGTGGCTGTTAATTCAAAAAAATATCCTGGAACATTATGGTATGTAAAGTATAGTGGAGTAATTGATTTTATGCAAAAAAGTAGAGATGTAAAATCTAAAAAAATTAAAGAGTTTATGGATGATTTTTTTTTAAAAAAGAAATGTTCTGTATGCAATGGAGACAGATTAAAAAAAGAGTCTTTACATTTTAAAATTAATAACAAAAACATTTCCGAATTAAATCAGATGGACATTAAAACTTTTTCAAGTTGGTTAAATAATGCTGAGAAAAAATTAAATGGAAAACAAAAAATTATTGCTAAACCTATATTTAAAGAAATATCTCAGAGAATAAATTTATTATTAAATTTAGGCCTTACGTATTTAAGTCTTGATAGACCTCTTAAGTCTCTTTCGGGTGGTGAAGCTCAAAGAATTAGACTTGCAACTCAAATAGGAACCCAGTTAGTAGGTGTGTTATATATTTTAGATGAGCCTAGTATTGGTTTACATCAAAGAGATAATAATAAACTCATTAAGTCATTGAAAGAGTTAAGAGATTTAGGAAATACTATTATAGTTGTGGAACATGATAGAGATATGATGCTACAAGCAGATAATATAATTGATATAGGTCCTGGACCAGGTGTGGATGGGGGAAAAATTGTAGCCAAGGGAAATCCAAGAGAATTTTTAAATTTAAAATCTCTTACTTCTAAGTTTCTGAGGAGAGAATTAGATATTAAAATTCCTATAATTAGAAGAAAAGGAAATGGAAAATTTTTAAAAATTTTTGGGGCTGAGGGAAATAATTTAAAAAAAATAAATTGTTTTATTCCTTTGGGACTTATGATATCTTTAACCGGAGTTTCGGGTAGTGGAAAATCAACATTAATTCATGAAACAATTTCTCCAATATTAAAATCTCATATAAATAGATCAAGAAAAATTCCACTTAAATATTTTTCTTGTGAAGGAATTGAATATTTGAATAAAATAATTGAAGTAGACCAGTCTTCAATTGGAAGAACACCTAGATCAAATCCGGCAACTTATACAGGGGTTTTTACAGATATAAGAAATTTATTTGCCTCATTACCAGAATCTAAAATTAGAGGATTAAAACAAGGTGCTTTTTCATTTAATGTAAAGGGAGGACGGTGTGAAAATTGTAGAGGAGCAGGATTAAGATTAGTAGAAATGGACTTTTTACCAAGTATATTTGTTAATTGTGAAGCGTGTGAAGGGAAAAGGTATAATCGTGATACTTTAGAGATTAGATTTAAGGGAAAATCTATTTCAGACGTATTAAATATGACCGTTTCTTTAGCTGTAGATTTTTTTAAAAAACAGCCAAAAATTTCAAACAAATTAAAAGCATTAAATGATGTTGGTTTGGGATATGTCTCATTAGGTCAACATGCCACAACTCTTTCAGGAGGAGAAGCTCAAAGAGTGAAATTGGCTTCGGAATTAAACAAGAAAGATACAGGTAAAACACTTTTTTTACTTGATGAACCAACTACTGGACTTCACTTTCAAGACATAAAAAATTTAATGTTGGTATTAAATAGATTAGTTGAAAGAGGAAATACTGTACTTATTATTGAACATAATATTGATGTTATTAAGTCTTCAGATTATGTTATAGACTTAGGCCTTGAAGGGGGGGATAAAGGTGGAAAAATTATATGTGTGGGAACTCCAGAAGAATTAGCAAAATCTAAGTTAAGCTATACTGGTCATTTTTTGAATTTAGAATTTTCTAAAGCATAATTTTTTCTGTTATATAGTCGGAAATAATTTTGCCTTTTTTGTTTAATATGATTGTGTTGTTATTAATTTCAATGTGTTTTTCTTTTTTAAATGAATTCAATTCATTTTTTTTTATGCTATATAAATCTATTTGAAATTTTTCTTTAATTTCTTTTAAATTCAAACCCCATATAGTTCTTAATCTTGTCATTATATGTTCATTAATAATATTATTTTTTGAGAGTTTTTCTTTTTTTTCAGGAAGTTTTTTCTTGTTAATTTCATTAATATATTTTTGGTTATTAGAGATATTCCAATAACGGTATTTCAAATCATATGAATGAGCACTTGGTCCAAATCCAATATATTTTTTAGATTTCCAATAATTAGAATTATGAATAGATATAAAATTGTTTTTAGAAAAATTAGATATCTCATAATTGATATATTTTAATTCAATCATTGATTTATGTATAATTTCATATTGTTTGAGAACTGATGAAATACTTGGAAATTTTAACTTTCCGAATTTCTTTAAATTATAAAAAACAGTTTTTTTTTCGACGGTCATATTATAAATAGAAACATGTGGGGGATTTATATTTTTAATAATTCTTAAATCTTTTTTTAGTGTTTTTATTGTAGATTTTGGTGCCCCATAAATTAAGTCTATAGAGTAATTATTAAATTGTGTTTTAATTTTTTTTAATGCTTGTTTTGCTAAGAGTGAATTATGACTTCTGTTCATACTTTTTAATATGGCATTATTAAATGTTTGAATTCCTATACTTAATCTATTTATTCCGAGTTTTTTCCAGATTTTCAATTTTCGATTGTTAATGTCATCAGGATTTGCTTCAAGAGTAATTTCGCAATTATTTTTTATTATAAAATGTGCTTTTAAGGTTTTAATTATTTGTTTAATATATTCTGATTTAATTAATGAAGGCGTTCCTCCTCCAAAATAAATACTTCTTATTTTTTCTTTATTTAAAAATTTTTTTTTTAAATAAATTTCATCTTGAATAGATTTTATTAAGATATTATGGTTTTTTGTAGTGCTGAAATGAAAGTTACAATAATAACAAGCTTGCTTACAGAATGGGATATGAATATATATTCCTGCCATTTGTTTATTTATTTGTTACAAATATTGGAGAAATCAGTATATGATTTCGATACAATTTTGATTTCTGCTTTGATAATAACATTTGTTTTTACTTATTATAAAACAAACTATCCTTTTTTCTTTAAAAAATACTTTCATCTTAAATATATTTTGTATTCTAGTTATGAGGAAGATTATTTTTATAGATTTTCTTTATTTAGTTTTGTTCATATAATTCCTATAATTATATACTCATTAATTATTTCATTTTTTTGTTTGTATGTGTTTTTAAAAGATGAAATTTCTACTTTTTTGATAGTATTTAAATTTAATCTTTTATTAGGATGGATTATTTTGTTTTTTATATGCTTATTTTACATTTTTCTGAGAATTTATATTATTAAATTGTTTTTTTTATTTTTTAATCAAACAGGAAAATTAAAAAATATTTTTCTTATTAATTTTATTAGGATAACTATATTTTTTTCATTGATAAATATATTTTTTTCTTATGTTTTGTATGTCTTGTTTTCATTTGACATAGCCCATTTATTCTTTATATTTTTAGGAATATTTATAATTTTATTAAGACCAATATTGTTGTTTTATAATACAAACAAAATTTATTCTTCTGGAAATACCAAGTTTATTTTTTTTATTCTGTTTTCTGATTTGTTACCAATATTATTTTTTCTTTATGTTTTCTTTTTTTTAAGTAAAGAAATAATTCCTATTATAGGCGCTTAATATTATATCATTAAATAATTAATTAATTAAATTTGCAAATATTTAAAACCTTATATATGAATGATATAAAATATGATAAGAAAAGATTGAATGAGGTAAAAACAATTTTAGTAACTCAACCCAAACCTAAAGACAATAACACACCATTTCATAGATTAGCTGAAAAATATAATTTAAAAGTAGATTTCGTTCCTTTTATTAAAATAGAACCAGTTACAATAAAAGAATTTAGAAAACAAAAAATTAATATTTTAAATCATACAGCAATAATTTTTACTAGTAGAAATGCTGTTGATCATTTTTTTAGAATTTCTGAAGGGATGAATATTAACATACCTACAGATATGAAATACTTTTGTATTTCAGAACAAACCGCAAACTATTTGCAAAAATATATCGTTATTAGAAAAAGAAAGATTTTTATTGGTACTAGAACTATTGCAGAATTAATTTTATCTATGAAAGAAATAATGAAGAAGTTTCCTGATGAAAAATATTTATTTCCTTGTTCTAATATTACTAGAGATACGATATCTCAATTTCTTAAAAATAATAATTGTGTTTATTCAGAAGCTATTATATATAATACAGTGCCAAGTGTTTTAAAAAAACTTAAAAAAGTTTTTTATGATATTTTGGTTTTTTATACTCCCTCTGGAATAGATTCTTTAGTTAAAAATTTTCCTGATTTTGAACAAAATAATACTCGAATTGCTGGTTTTGGTAGAAATACTGGTAAAGCAATTAAAGAAAATAAATTAAAATTAGATATTAAGGCTCCCATGAAAGATGTTCCATCGATGACAAGGGCTATTGAATTATATATTAAACAATCGAATAAATAATTTTGAAAAAGAATTTGTTATTAAAAAAAATATTTATTACAACACTTTTTTTTAGTGTTATTAATCCTATTTATGCTCAACAAGAGCCATATTTCAGTACTTACTTAATTAATCCATCAATTGTTAATACAAGTTTATCTTCTATAAATACAAATAATAATGTTGTTCTTATATATAGAAATCAATGGCTAAATTATACATCTACTTGGGAAATGGGAAATAATGGGAATTCACCAAACACACAAATATTATCACTTAATATGAAAAGTAGAGATAAAGTATATTCTTTTGGATTGAATCTTATTTCTGATGATTTGGGACCAAAATCATCATTTAATTTTTCGCCTTATTTTGGTCTTAAGAAAAAAATAGGAAATTCATTTATAAGTTTTAGTTTATCTCCATCTTTTAAGAGTACTACCCTTGATTTTGGTTCATTAATATTTGTTGATTCTTCAGATCCTTTTAATGTGGGTGGCAAAGAAACACAATCAAAACCAGATGTGGCCTTTGGGGTTTCGTATTTTAGTGACAAATTATTATTAAGTGTAGGACTAAAAAACATATCTCAACCATCATTTAATTTTGGTTTAAAAAATTTAGTTAATAAAGAATTTACAAACGTCACATTTCTTGGAAAATATACTATTTCTGTAGATAGAGACTTATTTGTTGAACCATATTTGTTATTTAGAACGGATTTAATTTCTTATACATTTGATGTAAGTGCTTTGGCAACTTATAAAGAGAAATTTAATTTTGGAACCTCATATCGTTATGAAGAAGCTGTTGTGGTGTTCTTGGGATATAAGTTTTTAAAGAAAAATAAGTTATTTGTTGGTTATGCTTTTGATTATGTTACAAATAATGTTAGTGCAAAGTCAGCAACTTCACATGAGATTGTATTTAGATATGATTTGCCTACACCACAGCTTAAGAAGCCAATTCGAACACCTAGATTTATATATTAATTTCATTTTTCAATAAAAAAAGTTTTTTTACAATTAAATCTAAGTTTTATTATATTTGTCAAGCACCAAACTAAATATTTATCATTCGAAACAATAATTTCGATATTTTAAAGTTAAATCATAACTTTGCAGTTATTATATGGTAAACAATAAAAATAGCATTAATTCTTTTTTATATTTTCTTCTTGCAATAGCAATTGGAGGGTGTAGTTTATTTGGAGGAGGAGCAAGCAAAAAAAATCCTCGTGGACAACTAGTTGGAACAACTGATAGAGAAGGGTTTGAGATGTCATCTCAGTATGGTATGGTCTATGTTCCAAC
>Ga0066381_10000047_pt1 | contig 18287 bp, 17 predicted proteins | sample Knorr_S23_td_AAI_FD_70949 | JGI IMG/M metagenome (GOLD analysis project Ga0066381, IMG submission 70949) | Marine microbial communities from Southern Atlantic Ocean transect - Knorr_S23_td_AAIW_ad_876m_LV_B | ecosystem: Environmental > Aquatic > Marine > Oceanic | place: Southern Atlantic ocean... | reverse complement strand
TAACTGCTGATTCGGTGAGCGCCCAAGAAGGCCACCGTTTAGGTTTTGTTAACTCTGTGGTACCTAGTAATCAGCTAATGGAAATAGCAGTTAACACCGCCAACAAAATCATTCAGTGCGCTCCGCTGGCTATCCAAGCAACCAAACAGGCGGTGATGGAAGGGTTGAACTTTGCGAGCCTTGATGGGTTGCAGCAGGCGCAAAAAGAAGGGCAATTTGACCGATTAGAAACTATGTTTAAAAGTAGTGATATCAAAGAAGGCTTGACCGCCTTTATGGAGAAAAGAAAACCTAACTGGCAGGCCAAATAATCAGGTCATCATGCCGCCGTCAATTCGCACATCGACACCGTTGATATGCACAGCATCGTCTGATGCTAAAAAGGCCACTAGACTCGCCACATCAGATGCTGGACGCACTAAGCCATTAAAAGGTAGTACCTTTTTTAGTAGGTCGTAGTCTGCACCTTCAGGTAGTTTGGCGTTGCTACTCATGGGCGTTTTCACCGAAGCCGGGCTCAGTGAGTTTGCGTTGATACCCTGTTTGCCAAATTCGATAGAAAAGGTTTTAGTCATTGATAGAATCCCGCCCTTTGATGCCGCGTAAGCAGCGGTCCAAGGGTGGCTTCCCAATGCGGCAGTGGAGGCCATATTGACGATACTGCCCTTGGTGTTAATAAGATGCGGTAATGCGGTTTGGCACATTAAAAAAGTACCAGTCAGATTCACCGCTATTATCTGGTTCCAATCCTCTAGGTTGACCTCCAAGGTGTTTTGCAATTTCAAAATGCCGGCAATATTACAAAGGGCGTTGAGTTTTTTGTGATCGTTGATGACTGCTGCAACAGCATCGGTTATTGCTTGGGGGTTGCCGATATCGCATAGATAAGCAGAGGCTGATCCGGTGGTGGCTGAGTCTGCATTGATTTCTTTTACCGCATCATGCAGAGCCTTCTGTTGGATATCCATACAGGCAACAGTGCCGCCTTCTGCGGCCATTCGTTGTGCTGATGCTTTGCCGATGCCCGATGCAGCGCCCGTGACGATAACTACTTTGTTTGTGAAACGGTCCATAGGTATAAACTCCGGTTAGGTTATTCGCCTTTAGCGATAACGTCTTGTATTGCGCTGCCCGGCAGAGCTTGCATGCCGCCGTCTATTTCAATTATTTTGCCGCTGACAAAGCTACTGGCCGGAGAGGCCAAATAGAGCACTCCAAGAGCAATATCTTCTGGCTGGCCCAGCCTTTGAAGCGGAATCCAGCGCTCCGCCTCGGCTTTAAGTTTTGGGTTGCTGGTAATAAACTTTAAACTCGGGGTTTCAATGGCACCTGGGGCCACTGCATTCACCCGAACACCCGGGGAGAGTTCATAGGACATGACCTTAGTCATTTGATTCATGCCCGCTTTGGCCGCAGCATAGGCCGAAAAGTTCTTGTCCACCATCCAGCTTAACGCTGAAGAGACATTGACAATCGTACCATTGCTTGCACGAAGAGAAGGGGAGCAAAGATGAGTTAGTGTATAAGCTGAGGTTAGATTGATACGCATCGTGTGCTCGAAACGCGACATATCGACCTCTTCAATTGGTCCCCAACCACGGCCTGGTGCACCGGCATTATTGACTAGAATATCGATTACCTGATAAGTCTCAATCACTTGGCCAACCATATGTTTAAGCTGATCTTCCTTGGTAACATCACAGGTCAGAGCCAGGGCCTTACCGCCATCGGCGCGGATCTGCGCAGCGGTATCTTCAATATCTTCTATGCTGCGAGCAACACAGACGACAGTAGCACCCATCTCACCAAAGCTGGTGGCAATACTCTTACCAATGCCTTTGCCAGCACCGGTCACGATGGCGATTTTGCCGTCTAACCTAAATATATCTAAAAGCATAGCGTTTGTATCTCCTTTATTGAATCGGCCCTCAGCCGTTTAGTAATGTTTGACTTAACTTGCCAAAAGCACCCACTAAAGTGGTTTAAAATTGATGCTCCTAGTCCTATAAGTGCCAGGAGGCAAAATAGTCTACTCAAGCATTTATTGCCGTGAGTGTAATGGGCACGCCATCAGCTGGCTTTGGTATGGGCACCCAATCTAACGCTGGTGAATAATTAGGCGGTGTAGCCACCTCATAATTGCGCAGTAAATGAAAAATAAAACATTTGGATAGCATTAGAGCAAAGTGCATGCCGATGCATTTATGGGCGCCACCGCCAAAGGGGTGGTAGCAATAACTATGATTTTTGTGCTCATTTCGAGGATCGGCAAATCGACTTGGGTCAAATTCATCGGGATTCGTCCAATACTGCGGATCACGTTGGTTATAGCAGGTCGGCATAAATAATAGTGTATTGGCCGGGACACGATGGCCGCCCAATTCGGTTTCTCTAATGGTTCTCCGCATGCTCATGGGTACCGGCGGGTGTAAGCGCATAACTTCTTCAAAGCAACGTTCAAACTCTGGAAGTTTGTCTAGGTCATTGTGGTCAAGCTCATCGGAGTTTAAGGCCATACATTCTTGGCGTAGAACCTCTTGATACTCCGGGCGACCGCCGAGGTACATCACCATATGGCTAAGAACACTGGTGGTAGTATCGTGGGCGGCAAACAATAAAAACGTGCTGTGTTGAGTAATCTCCTGATCGCTAAAAAACTCACCCTGTTCATTGCGCTCACGGCACATATGGCTGAGTACGTCTTCACCATCACCGGCACGTCTATGGGGTATTTTGCGGGCCACATAGTCAGCTAAGGTAGCCTTACCTTTTAACCCGCGATAGAACTTCGTGCCAATGACGTTAAATCTTAATACCGAGCCCAAGCCACCACTAACGGCGGCGAAGGCCTGATTGACGATCTCTGACTCTGGATTAAACTCCTTTTCTCCTAGAAATATCTTGCTGCCTATATCCAACAGTATTTTTTTAATTTCGTAGTAAAACTTAATGTCGGTGTTGGTGGGCCAGTTCTCTAAATGATGGTGAAAGCGCTCATTTAGCGGGTCCATGTAATGCTTCATAGTGGTAAATTTGAACGCTTGCTGCATGATTCTGCGTTGCATGCGATGTTCATCAAAGTCCAGAAGTAAAAGGCCACCGCGGTAAAAGGCCCCCAATTGCTGTGCATAGCCCATCTCGGCAGAAAAGTTACTCTCTCTATCCAGCATGATGGTTTTATAGTTGTCGGCACCCACAACCAGAAGGCCTGTTTGGTCAGCGATAACAAAGCGCGACACCTCGCCAAACCGTTCTACACGGCTACGCGAATCAGCAAGCATGTCTTTGATAAAGGGCAGAGCATTGCCAATTAAAGGGGGGCCCTTAGTGCCAGGAATATGGCTCAACAGGTAATTGTTAGGGTGATTTTTGTAGTCCGAATTAATGGGCATTGTAACCATTATAAATATCGCTCCTTTCGGTTCGGGTCGCCTGTGCTATTGCCTTGCTAGGCTTTTGGTGCAATCGACTCCGCGAGAAAAATAGCTGTCTCCTCTAAATTTTCGGCCAAACTGTGTTGTTGCGCTGATAGCCAAGTGAGCAATGCGTATAAATAGCTTCCAAATAGAATTTGAATAAGAAGCTCTATAGGGTAGTCATTGCGCACATCGCCCCTAATAATGCCTGACTTAATAAGCTGACCCATGGCGCCATGCATGCGTTTAAATCGCGCCTGAGACGTATCGATATCACCAATGGCACCCATGCCTTCTACCAGTGTAAGACGGGTAATCTCCGGAGCTGTTTCTATAAAAAAAGCGGACCGGCGCATCATGTGTTTGAGTCGCTCCAGAGTACTATTATGGTTGTCTAATTCATCGGTGATGTAGCTAACGAACTGCTGATCCATGATGTCGATTATTTCATGTAAAACGGCGAGTTTGGAGGCAAAATAGTTAAAAAACGTGGGTTTAGAAATATCCGCTAACTCGGCTATTGCGTCGATGGTGGTATTTGAATATCCCTGTTCCACAAATAGCTTAGAAGCAACATCACAAATGCGCTCGTGGGTTAAGCGCTTTTTACGCTCCCGAATACCTTCGTTAAGCACTACCTGCAAGCTCTCCAATGCTAATTTCCTTGGTCTGTTTAGGGTATAAAACCACTATGATTTTGGAAAATAATATACTATAGTACAAAAATATACCACAGTTAAATAAGATTAACATTTTGCGTTATTCATAGTGCTAATAAAGAGACGACTGCGATGCAAATGCTAGAGAATAAAGTTGGGTTGGTGACAGGTGGTGGTGTGGGTATTGGCCGCGCCATTTGCGAGGCTTTTGCCCGAGAAGGCGCTAAAATTATCGTTGCTGATTTTAATACTGAAACCGGCCAAGAGACCGTCGCCACGATTAAAGCAGCGGGTGGAGATGCTCATTTTGTTTCAGCTGATGTGAGCGATGAAGAACAAGTTAAGGTGATGATTGATGCGGCTGTTAGTTTTTATGGCGGCCTAGATATAGCCTGCAACAGCGCGGCTGTGAGCCGAGGTTCTGGCCCCATTCACGAGTATGAACGCAGCGTCTTCGATGACACCTTAGAAATGTGCCTGACCAACACATGGTTATGCTTAAAACATGAGGTCACAGCAATGCTGGCTTCGGGTAAAGGTGGCAGTATCGTCAATATATCGTCTAACGCTTCTCTGCGAGGTCAGCCCTACAATACTGCCTATGCGGCGGCCAAGAGCGGCGTTAATGTTTTGACTAAAAGCGCTGCGGTTGAGTATGGCAAAAAAGGAATCCGAATCAATGCCGTCTCCCCTGGTGTGATTCGTACCCCAGGCATCGAGAAATACTTTAAAGAGCAGCCAAAGATGGCAGAGGCTTTAGAGCGTTCAGCGGCGATGAACCGTATAGGGGAACCTTCTGAAATTGCTGAGGCAGTTGTATTTCTCTGCTCTGACAAAGCATCGTTTATCACTGGACAACTAATCTCTGTCGATGGCGGCTCTGCCGTCAAATAAAACCCTATGATGGTTAAATATAACCACACCCTAGAGGATCAGATGATGATTGCAACAGACCGAACTTCACCCCGCGTCCCACTGGCTATGCCTTTTGGTTGGTATCAAGTGCTTTATTCTAGCGAACTAGTGGTAGGTGAAGCTAAACCAATTACTTATTTTGATACTGACTTGGTGATTTTTCGCACTGAATCAGGCCTGACTAAGGTGATTGACGCCTACTGCGCGCACATGGGTGCGCACTTGGGCTATGGCATCCGCGAACACGCAGGATCTGCCGCCGCAGTTGTTGGCGAAAACATTGTTTGTCCATTCCATGGCTGGCAATTTAATGGTGAGGGGCAATGCAAGCATATTCCCTATGCCAAAAATCTTCCGCCACGCGTTGCGCGTGGTGAGCAACTCATTCGATCCTATCCTGTGCGTGAGATTAACCAATGCATTTTAGTTTGGTATCACCCCGATGACATCGACCCAACCTTCGAACCACCGGTGGTACCCGAGGCCGAGCTGGACAACGACGAGTGGGGCGACATTAAAGCCTTCAGCTGGGAAATTAGTACCCATATGCAAGAGATTGGAGAGAATGCAGTGGACGCGGCTCATTTTCATTTTGTACACGGGACTGATGGTATTCCCGATGTGCAGAAGCAAGAGTTTGGCGAATTTACCCGTCATGGACTGTTAAAGACACGCAATGAGACTCCCAGGGGTGTCATTGAAGGCTTCATTGAAAATATAAGCACAGGCCCAGGCTTGTCTGTAATTAAGTTCTCTGGCATCTGCGACACATTGTTACTAGCGAATTTAACCCCAGTGCACTCTGAGCATGCTCGCGCGATGTATGCTTTTATTCAAAAAAAGGTTAATGGCGAAACTGTTTCGGGCGGTATTGGAGACGCTATTATTGCGAATATTCGTTCGCAGATGGAGGAAGATATTATCATTTGGAGTCGCAAGCGTTATTACGAAAAACCGTTGCTATGCGATGGCGACGGCCCCTTTGCCAAGTTCCGTAAATGGTATGGGCAGTTTATTCCGGATAGGCCGGCCCAAAATTGAAGTCTAGGGCAATGTGCAAAAGAAGGTATCAGCCGCTACAGAGGCGCTTTGATATCCAAGCCTCTTTCAAAGCTTCTCTATACTCGGCAAAACCCACTCGTTATCTAACACTTTTTGTTGCGGTTCATACAGACGCATTACCAACATAAAGTGGCCTTTAGGCAGGGGCAAGCCAGTTGGCTTGATTATTTTTTGGCGGTTCATGCTGCAGCGCTAGTGTTAGGCCACCGTCAGGGTTGTAAGTTAGCCCTACGGTCAGGTTTCCAATACTGTAGCGGTTCATGCTGTTAGGTACTAGTTTGGCACTGGTTAGTTGATACGCACTGAGTGACCAAAACCCATCCACTGGGGGCAGTTGGCCGGCGTTAAAGGTTATAAGAAACTCATCGTTGCCATCAAGCAGGTCGCCATCACTGTCTAACACGGCGGCGGGGTACAGGCTTTCTTCGGGCAAGTTGCCATAGGCGCCTTTAACCACTGCGGCACGGTGCATATAGCGATAACCATAACGGCCTATGTCTTTGGATATCATCCAGCCGTTAAACGAGGCTATGGTGCGCTGGGTAGAGGCCTTAACAATTTGTTCGGCGTCGTCCATGGCTTGCTCTAGTCCCCTGCGCTGTGTAGGGCTAAGTTGGCTAACATCAAAGGTTGCATTGGGACCAACCCCTATTTGGTCAAACTGGGCTAATAAGGCGGCCTCGCCGGAGCGTGGAGGCAATGTTTTGAGGACGCGGTTAAGCACGGAAAAAACGCAAGGGATGTCTTGGCATCTTGCTTTTTGGCGTTCATTCTTTCAGGTGCTTTATAGGTGGTTTCGGCGTTAAATTCGTCTAAGGGTGCGAGCCATATTTGCTGCACAAGGCTTCGCGCGGTGGCAAAATCATCTGGACCTGTGACTAACATCCTGCCTAGCAACCAGCCCTTAGCCGTCTCGGTCACTATTGGGGTGACATTGTCAGGCAGGGTGCCGGTCCAGGTGGGTGTTACTAAGGCAAATAGACGCTCCTTGGTGCCTGTGGTTCTGCGTCCAATATGGACAACTTCAGAATACAGGTTAGTTACTGCTATGGTGAAATAGCGCCCACTCGTGTCAGGGGTGTGCACTATCAAAGGCTGTTCGCTAATGTCGTACCAGCCCCGGTAATAGAGAGTGTCGCTGTTGGGTGCTCTTAAGTTGCCGGAGGTTTGAGGGTTAACCAAATCATCAAAACGATGGAGGCGATTAACAGGGGCAAACACCTGTTGCTTATCTTCTACCAGATGTGTCTCGTTATGCATTTGGGTGGTCATTTCAACAATAGGGTAGCCATATAAATAGGCAGACACACCCATATGGTAGGCCATTTGCTCGGCTATTAGGGCATCATTTTTAGCGTGTTGACTGATGACAAGACTGGCAGGGTTAAACAGCATGATCGTAGCAATAACGCCTAGGGCTAGAGTAATAAAAAGGGCCTTAAGCCATTGTTTCGTTTGCTTGGTTAGACTTGTCATTACAAACCTCTTGATTTAACTCTCAGCAGATTGCAATTTAAGCGGTATTAATAAAGCCGCAGCAACAAAACATACTCCGATAAAAACAAAGAGCGCAGCCTGATAGTTGCCAAAGGCGTCGTAGAAACGTCCCACAATAGGGAAACTAGGCATCACTAAAAGAGTAATCAAGGGCCCCATTAAACCCATAGCTCGACCATAACTCGCTAGACCAAAGATCTTTGCCAGCATTGCGCCCCAGACCGGCAACATGCCACCGGTGGCCAAGCCCATGGTTATGCCCGCTATCGCCATGAAGGCAAAGCTCGGTTTAACAGCCAGTAGTGAAAAGCTGAAAATAACTAGGCCTATGGAAATCCACAATCCCAACTTAAGATTGACCTTGTCGGCAATCACCCCGAAAAAAACCTTCCCTATCAGTCCAAATATCGCAATCAGCATAATCAGTGTTGAGGCGCGGCCCTCACCCATACCAGCCTCGGCAACATAGGGGGTAATGTTAGCCAAAATCGCCGTGTATACGCTGAATAGCAGACCAAGCGTTCCACCGATATACCAGTAGGCAGGATGGGTCAAAATATCCTTAGTTGTATAGTGCTTATTTTCACTGGCAGGTGGCTCACCACCTCCAGCTTCCGGCTCCAAGCCAATATCCGATGGTTTGCCGCGAATACTGATAATAGTCAGCGGAATAACCACTAACAAAATTGTTAAAGACAGGTTTTCCAGGCCTACTCGCCAACCATCATTTGCTACCCAGTAAGCAAATAGTGGCGGTACAGCCACGCCACCCAGAGAACTGCCCACGGCAGAGATACCCAGAGCGCGACCGCGGCTTTTAGTGAACCACCTCGAGACCGTTGACGATGTTGCATGGGTGCCTGTCAGAGACATAGTTACCGACATGGTCAAACCGAACAGAAATACATATTCCCAGACGTCAGTGCTCTTTGATAGCAACCAGCTTCCACCGGAAAAAGCCAGTAAGCCACCAGTTATCAGCCAGTGAACCGGGTATTTATCGACCAGAATTCCACCTATAGGCATTAACACCATGCTAAATAAAGTACCCGCCGTGAGGCTATACATTACCTCTTCCATACTGACGCCAAACTCGGCGCGAACCGGAGCTATCAGCAAACTGACTGCATAGCTAAAAAACCCAAGGACAGCCATCTGCACGAGCATGGTGCCCGCCACTACATACCAGCCAAAAAACATATGAGACCTTCTTATTAATTATTAATATACTTTCATAAAACCAATGAAACATATCCTAAAAGAGCCGTAGCCTTTAGCTCATATAGGCTTGGCCACCATCTATGGCGATACTTTGCCCACTAATGTATGAAGACTCTGGTGAACACAGCACCGCCACAAATTGACCTATGTCTGTTTCGCAGTCACCCACACGTTGCAGGGGGATGCCTTTAACAAATTCGGCCGCTTCTTCTGGGCGGTGTTTCATCCACTTTTTAAGGGCCGGTGAGTTTGCGTGAGGCAATATGTTGTTGGCTCGAATGTTGTCGGCACCCCATTCGCTGGCCGCTGCGCGAGTAAGCGCACGAATCGCATCTTTTTCAGCGGCATAGACACCATAATTAGCCATGTCCCAGCGTTTTGCTGCTGTGCTGGCCATATTGATGATTGAGCCACCCTGTTGCTTCAAATAGGGATAGCACAGCTGCATAAGGCGCAATGTGGCCATAGGGCCTACCATGAACGCCTGTATGACTTTGTCGTCCTGTTGGTCGATTAAGGGCCCAATGGAGGTGGCAACGGCGTTGTTGACCAAAATATCGATGGTTTTAAACTGTTTTACGGTGTCTTGGATCACACGCTTGAGGCCGTCATGGTTGGCTACATCGCAGGCCATGGGTATGGTATCTGTTGAAAAGCGTTGTTCGATGCTTTTGCAGGTGGCTTGGCACTTTGAGAGGGTGCGACCAACCACCACGACCTTCGCACCCCGCGCTGCTAGGGCGAAGGCAATGCCTTGGCCTATGCCTTGGCCTGCGCCGGTGATGATGGCTACTTTGTCTTGTAAGGTGGTTAACATTATTTTAATAACCCATGAGTTGGGCATAGCGGTTTTTGTGATAATCGCTGTCCCCTAAAATTTGTAGGCTTACCCTAGCTCTCTTTAAAAATAGGCCTATATCGAGCTCGTCGGTTATGCCCGCACCCCCATGCATTTGAATCGCTTCGTTGCTCACGTGCTGGTAACAATCGTTGATGAGTGTTTTGGCTAAGCTAGCCTGCAATGAGATGTCGGGGCTATTTTTGTCTAGACTTGATAGGGCGCTGAGTACTGCAGATTTACTCCGCTCAAGTTGGCAGAACATTTGCGCAGCGCGGTGTTGTAGCGCTTGAAAGGTGCCAATTTTGACGCCAAATTGTTCTCGTTCCCGAAGGTATTGTAGGGTTCGGTCAAATACCTCTTGGCAGCCACCCAGCATCTCGGCAGACATGGCAACAACACCTCGGTCTAACACTTGCTGCAATATTGTGTGAGCACTGCCTAGCTCGCCAATCAATTGATCTCGTTTTACTCGCACATTGTTAAAGATGATATTGGCTGCATTGCGTCCGTCCATGTACTGTATTCTGTTTATTTGAAGCCCTGCAGCGTTGCTATCAACTAATACCAGTGACAGGCCTTTTGTGTCTCCAGCATTACCAGAACTGCGCACCACAACCACTAACTTGTCAGCGCTGTGGCCATCTAAGACAAAGACTTTTTCCCCACTAATACTCAGCTGTCCGTTTTGTTCCTTCAGGCGAACAGCAGTGTTAATGGGTTGATGATGATGAGTCTCATCAATAGCCAGAGCCAGAGTTAGTTGCCCAACGGCGATGTTTGGCAATAACGTTTGTTGTTGTGACGCTGTACCGCCTAATCGTATCGCCGAGGCACCTAATACCACGGTGGAAAATAGAGGAGAGGCCGTTAGATTACGGCCCATGCTCTGCATGACTGCCCCTAGCCCCTCAAAGCCGAACCCAAAACCGCCAAACTCTTCAGGCATGAGAATCGATGGGATGCCAAGTTCTGTTAGTTGGTTCCACAGGATGATTGAATAGCCTTTATAGTCGTGGGTGTCTCTAAGGCGCCGCAGTTGATCAATGGGCGCGTTGGTACTTAGAAAGTCATCGATTGTGTCTTGCAACAGACGTTGTTCTTCGTTTAAAACCATACTCATAAAACTGTTCTCATAAAATGGCACTCGTATCTATTCTGCTGGCCCTTGTGTTAAACGGGTAGCTGTAGGGCCTTATTGGCAATAATATTGAGTTGAATTTCCGATGTGCCTCCAGCGATAGTGTGAGCCTTGTTATAGGCCCAGTTTTTGACGGTCTTTTTTTCGCTTATGGAAAATGTTTGATCATGCCAGCTCAACCCGCGATTGCCCATAATCGCCAACAGGAGCTCATCCTTGTGCTGTTGTTCTGATGTACTCAAATATTTCATGGTTAGCCCAAGACCTCTATCAACAACCCCGCTTTTATGTTGTTGATAAAGCCGAAGGGCACTTAAGGCATCGCCTTGGGCGCGCATTAAATGTTCGCTTAACTGAGCTCGCAGGCCGTTGTTAGCCAGTTTGCCGCTGCTATCCAGACCTATATAGCGTTTAGCGATGGCGACAATATCTCCTTCTTCTTTTTCGACGATAGAGCTCATGATGCTCATCATATTGCGCTCGTATTTAAGTAACGCTTTGGCAACAGACCAGCCTTCATTGATATTGCCCACAAGGTTACTTTTGGGGACTTTAACGTCGTCAAAGAAGGTCTGACAGAACTCGTGGTCGCCATTAATCAGCTCCATGGGCCGGGCGACAACACCTTCAGTGGCCATGTCAATGAGTAAAAAGCTAATGCCTTGCTGTTTGGGGGCTTGATGGTCGGTGCGCACCAGGGAAAAGATCCAATCAGACTTGTCTCCCTGAGTGGTCCACATCTTGGTGCCATTGACGATAAAGTGATTGCCTTTGTCCTCGGCTCGCGTTTTGATCGATGCCAAGTCAGACCCAGCTGAGGGTTCAGAGTAGCCTTGGGCCCAGCGAATCTCGCCCCGCACAATTTTTGGTATATGTTCTTGTTTTTGTTCTTCAGTGCCGTACTCAAGTAGGGTGGGGCCAAACATCCAAAGCCCTATATCGTAAAGGGCAGGACGGCAACCTAGGGCTTTCATTTCTTGGTTGAGTATTTTTGCCTGCTCGAGGGACATGCCACCGCCACCGTATTGGGTCGGCCAAGAAGGCGCGGTCCATCCTTGGTCTCTCATGCGCTCGAACCAGAGCTTGGCATCCCCACAGTAAAAAGTGCGACGACGGCCGGCCCAGATTTGTTGATCTTTGATAATGGGTTGGCGCTGGGATTCAGGACAATTGGCGATTAACCAATTACGAATGTCTAGCCTGAACTGCTTTGTTGTTTCCATGATTCTGTTCCTAGCAAGGCGATTTTTCCATAGAGGCAGGGAAACTATCGCAAAAAAACATTTAAGTTGCAATGTTTTTAGGTTTTAACCTAAGTGCTAGGTTTAGAGGGGTTCTTACTAGTCGACGGAATGTGTAATCAGTGGTGAATAATAGTTAGCAGTTGTTGTTTGATGCGCTCTATATGAATATCTTCAAAAGGCATACTCGGTTCTAGAATCCGGTCTATCGCGAAACCGCCGAGAAAGCGGTGGGTAAATCTCAGGGCCTCGTTAAGGCGCGACTGTGGGACGTTGTAGCCATCAAAAATTTCCACCATACTTTTTAAATGTTCGTCTAGCCCATTGTTAACCCTAATTTGACGCAGTGGTAGGTTGCTGTTGACGCCTCTCGTAGCCATAACAATCTCGGAAAATGCAAAGTAAAGGTCACTTTTGTAGTGTTCCCAAACCTTGTCTATAAAATGACTGACACGCTCCTCTAAGGTACCTTTTTTCATCTCGGCCTGATCTAGCGACTGAATATATACATCGCGAGACATTTCCATTACCGCGATCAAAATCTCTTCTTTATTGCCAAAATGATGTTGAACAGCGCCCCAGGTTATGCCCGCCTTTCTAGCGATAGCGGTAGAGCTAGCAGAGCTATATCCCGATTCATTAATCAGCATGACAACTGCGTTAAGAATCTTTTCGCGAGTGGCCTTTGCCTTTAGCGCTTGATGACCACTTTTATTTTGTGTTCGTTTAACAGTCACAATCATTCACTTTTAGAGTTAGGTGTAAATTGACAATTGGGCATTCTATACAGTTTGTCATCTAATTTATATTGTCTTACTGGCCTGGACTTTAAAATCCTGATAATAGGGCTTACTTGGGACCAAATATCGCTTTAACCCGTTTCTTCATGACCTTGTTGCTCGCGTTCAAGGGGAACGCCTGATCGGTAATAGTGACAATGCTAGGCATCTTGAAATTAGCCAATTGTTCTCGAACGTGGGCTTGAATCATTTTTTCATCGATTTGATTCAAATCCTCTGGGGCGACTCGTACAACGACCATCAATTCTTCACCATATTGTTCACTGGGGATGGCAAATCCACAGGCCTCTAGAACAGAGGGCAGAGATTGAATGGTGTTTTCAATTTCTACAGGAAAGATGTTTTCGCCCCCGCGGATCACCATATCTTTAGCCCGATCGCAGATGAACAGACACTTATCGGAATCTAGATAACCTATGTCGCCGGTTTTAAACCAACCGGCTTTAAAGTCGTTTTCATTAGCCTCAGGATTATTGGTGTAGCCGGCAATGGTAGTGGGGCTCTTGATCCATATCTCTCCAGGTGTGCCCGGCTGCAGTTCGATTCCGTTTTCATCACAAAAACACAGATCTACAATGGGGTTTACAAACCCACTGGAACCACGCTTTAAGTCATAGAAACAGCCAGTAAGTGAGGCTCCAGCGGCCCCGGTCTCGGTCATTCCCCAACCTGACCCAGGCAGTGAGTCTGAGAATTTTTCCTTTAGTAGCTGGGCCAGTTTTGCGGGCGTTGCGGCACCTGCGCCACTAACATTGCTAATAATGCTGGTATCTACAGAGCTAAATTTAGGATGTCGAGCAAGGTCTAGCAGCATAGAAGGGGCGGCTACAAAAATGGTGATTTGTTCTTGTGTTATCAATTCGCAAGCTACGCCTGGGTCCCATTTATACATCAAGACGAGGCTCCTACCACCGCGCAGGGTCAGCAAAAACTGAGCAAACAAGCCGCTAACATGAAACAGAGGTACGGTTATTAAGGCCTTGGAGGGTCTGCCGCTATTCAGATGTTTAGTGTAGGCGTCGATATTAGTCATGTAGGCGGCGGCGGCTACTGCTTCGAAGTTGGTCATCGACTGACAGCAATGGAAGTGTGTAAACAAGGCAGCCTTTGGCGATCCTGAGGTGCCCGACGTAAACATGATCATGGCTTCGTCATTAGGATCAATTACAATCGCTGAGAGTACCGAGCACAATTCTATTGCGGACAGATCCACGACACTGACATCACTGACGACATCACGATAGCTGTGACAGTTTAGGGGTAGCGTGCCTTGGTGGTGAACCACAATAGCCGTTAGCCCTAGGTCTTGAGGTTGAATGATATCTAGACGCTGTTGATCGCAAAATACGAACGCACAGTGTGCGTCTGCAAGACTCTGTTGAAGCTCTTTTCGAGCGCCCCAGCTGTTGAGAGGAACGGCAACTGCACCGACTGAGATTATGGCAAGAAAGGCAGCCATCCACTCTGGAGAATTGCGCATGGCTATGGCAACTCGATCACCTTTACCTATATTAAATTGGCGGATCAGCTGTACGCCCAGAAGATCAGCTTGACGATGAAAATGGCTGAACGACCAGCGCTCATCTTGGTATATAACAAATTCTTGCTCAGAGAACTCGCGGCCTGGGGCAAGCAGTTCAATGAGATTTTTAGGCGCATTGGCGTAAATACGGTAATCAACGCCCCCAGACTGGTGCGAGGTTATTTCAAATGGGGAGCCTAGTGCAGTGACAGCTTTAACGGCTTGATCAAAGGGGGCACTGAATCCTGACATAATAGTCCTTCCACGATGTAGGTATACGGGTTGTCAACCGTACTTGTTTAATAGCAATAATAAAACATTTTAATATAAATGTTTTATTATTGCTAACCTTGACTGAATCCTGTTACTAGCCTCCAACTATCCTGTAGTATCATTAGTAACAGTGCATAATCATAAATTTTAACAAATAACACGACTAAAAGAGGAGGCGCTATGGGCCCTTTGTCAGGTAAGACTATTATCGAATTCGCTGGATTGGGTCCAGCGCCATATGCGGGAATGATGTTGGCTGATATGGGTGCAGAGGTCATTCGTGTGGAGCGGCCAGGTGGCCAATGGTTAACCGCAGGTGGCGACCCTAAGTACGACGTACACAATCGGGGCAAATCCTCTATCTGTATTAACATGAAGTCAGAGGAGGGTATTGCCTGTGCTAAAAAACTCATCAGCAGCGCAGATGCACTAATTGAGGGTTATCGGCCCGGCGTTATGGAAAAACTGGGCTTAGGGCCCGATGAATGTTTGGAAATTAATCCAAAATTGGTTTATGGCCGCATGACCGGTTGGGGGCAAACTGGGCCCCTAGCCCAGACGGCAGGACATGATATTAACTACATTGCGCTGACCGGGGTTTTACATGCTATTGGCCAGAAAGGACAGAAGCCGACGATTCCGCTCAACCTAGTTGGCGATTATGGGGGTGGCGGCATGATGTTAGCCTTCGGTCTGGTTTGCGCGCTTTTAGAAGCGCAGAATTCAGGGCAGGGGCAGGTTATTGATTGCTCAATTGTCGATGGTGCTGTTAGTTTAATGGGCTTCTTTTACTCACAATTACAGGCCGGGATAGGATCAGATAATCGGGGTGAAAATATGCTGGATTCCGGGGCGTTCTTTTACGATGTTTATGAAACCAGTGATGGAGGCTATATCTCACTTGGATCAATTGAACCGCAGTTTTTCAGGTTATTGGTAGACCTATTAGGTCTCGACGAGATTGAAAGTAAAGAGTGGATTAAGAATCAGTGGGCCCCACAAACCTGGCCTCAAATGGCTGACAAATTAGAGGCGCTAATAAAAACTAAGAGTCGTGATGATTGGTGTGATCTGTTTGAAGGCACCGACGTCTGTTTTGCACCGGTTTTGTCGATGGACGAGGCGCGGCACCACCCGCATAACGTTGCACGAGAAACCTTTGTCGATGATGGTGATGTATGGCAACCAGCTCCGGTTCCCCGCTTTTCTCGCACCGTTGTAAAGGCGGGTTCTACAGCGGTTGCTATGGGTGAGAATAGTCAAACCATCTTGTTAAGCCTTGGCTACGGGCAAGAGGAAGTTGATGCCTTATTGGCGACAGGTGCAATTACCTAATTGAGGCTTATAGTCTTGTTGGACGATGATTGAAAGTCCGGTGATCCTCATATTAGGGACAAAGATGCTGCTTTAAGAGCAGGGCACTGTAACTAGATTCGGAGGCTTGATGGAAACCCCTTTAACGAAACTTTTGGGTTGTCGTTATCCCGTTATTCAAACTGCGATGGGATGGGTGGCTGATGCCAGTCTGGTGAGCGCGACCTGTAACGCGGGCGGTTTTGGCTTTCTTGCTGGGGCAGTAATGACGCCTGAGGAAGTTGAACGGGGTATTTTGCACATTAAATCGGCAACTGATCAGCCTTTTGGTGTTAATTTCCATATGTATACACCAGGTGCCAGAGAAATCATCGACATTTGTATTCGCCATCAGGTGAGGGCAGTGAGCTATAGCCGCTCCCCAGACGCTTTATCCGTGGCGAAGTTGAAAGCAGCGGGCATTGTTTGTATCCCAACGGTAGGCGCTTTAAAACATGCGGTTAACGCCGTCGCTTTGGGTGCTGACGCCGTGGTTGTTCAAGGTGGCGAGGGTGGTGGTCATACCGGAAAGGTGGCAAGCACCATTTTATTGCCTCAGGTCGTAGCGGCACTCGATGTTCCCGTCGTGGCTGCTGGTGGTTTTAAGGACGGTCGCGGGTTAGTCGCAGCTCTGTCTCTTGGTGCGGCTGGTATTGCTATGGGTACACGCTTTCTGTTAACTCAGGAAAGCCCGGTTCCCCTAACCACCAAACAATATTATTTAAAGACAGCAACTGAGCAGATCATCGTGAGTACTAAACTCGATGGTATACCCCAACGAATGATCCAAAACCAATACTTGAAAACACTCGAGGGAAAATCAACGCTTGGGCTGCTGCTGCTAGCCATAACAAATGGCTTGGCTTTTAGCAAGTTAACGGGGAGTTCGTTATTTTCAATGTTGCGCTCAGCATGGGCAATGAAGGGATCAAACGATTTAAGCCTGGGCCAAACGATGATGGCGGCTAATGCGCCAATGATGATTCAACACTCTATGGTCGACGGACATGCGGATCAAGGCATTATGCCCAGTGGACAAATTGCCGGTGCTATTGATGATCTGCCTTCTGTGGAAAATTTGATGGGCTCTATCATTAAAGAGTCTGGTGAGGTTATTAAGAGATTGGCCGAACTGAATGCTGAAACCCTCGACCTTAACTAGGGCTAGAACCATACACTACAACCTAAAGATTCAGGAGAGTTTATCGTGGCATTTGAAACCATAATTAAAGACGGCATAGCCGAGTTAGTTTTCAATAAACCGCCAGTCAATGCGTTTGACAGCCTTGAGTGGGTGCGTATTGCTCAGGTTATTGCTGAGTTGGGGGCAGATAACAACGTTAATGTCATTGTGATTAGGGCCGAAGGTCGAGGGTTCTGTGCTGGGGTTGATATTAAGGAACTGGCCGCCGACAGTAGTAAGATAGTGGCTGTTAATAAGGCGAACTACGATACCTTTGAGGCGATTCACCGCAACCCTAAGCCTGTGATAGTGGCTTTACATGGTTTTGTTCTGGGTGGTGGAATTGGTATTGCGGGTGCTGCCGATATAGTGGTGGCCTCCGCTTGTGCCAATTTTGGGGTGCCTGAAGTTGACCGCGGTGCCATGGGTGGTGGTGCTCATTTACAGCGGTTATTTCCAGTTCAAAAAGTTAGACATATGTATTTCACTGGCGATTTTATTGACGCTAAAGAAGCCTATCGCTTGGGCGCTCTTGAATCGGTGGTAGACCTTTCTGAGCTGCGTGACACGGCGATGGCAATAGCCGCCAAGATAGCCACAAAAAGCTCTCCGATGATTCAATTAGCTAAGGAAGCCCTGACAGGCATTGAAGACGGCAATCTTGAAGATAAGTATCGCTGGGAACAGGGTTTTACACTTCAGGCATACACCGAAGGCGACTCGCAAGAAGGGCGAGATGCTTTTATCGAAAAGCGTGATGCCAAGTTTTCTGACTAATAAACGATGGCCCTGAGTAAACCTTATCGACCCTGGCACTTCAGGCTCATCAATGCGATGGGTGAGTTGCTCAGTACAGTGGGAATACGGCCATCAATTCAGGCCGATTACATTCTTCAAAAAGCGATAAATCAGTCTGGTTTTGATGATCTAGGAGGTAATCCAGATTACGAAGGTTTAGAGGTGTTAATTGCGTCTATTGAGCGTCAATCTAAGCTTAATACTATTGGTCGCCTGACTAGTCAGAAGATGTTTACTGGATTTATGAGTAATCGGCTAGAGCTTCAAAATTGGTTCGCCAATCATCCTGAAGAATTGCAGCAGAAGATTGAAAAGCCACTATTTATTATTGGTTTGCCTCGAACAGGTACCACGATACTTCATAACTT